>Ga0302121_10000340_pt1 | contig 26218 bp, 27 predicted proteins | sample CB21_surface_MG_FD_203120 | JGI IMG/M metagenome (GOLD analysis project Ga0302121, IMG submission 203120) | Marine microbial communities from Western Arctic Ocean, Canada - CB21_surface | ecosystem: Environmental > Aquatic > Marine > Oceanic | place: Canada: Western Arctic Ocean | collected... | reverse complement strand
TATAAAACCTTTGCTAATTATGATTGGGAAATATTTGATCCAGCTGTGATAGATGTTGACTTAAGGTTAGCACTTTATGAAAAAGCATTTGATAATCTCTGTATTAATAATGGGCCAAGCACACTAATAACTCAATCAGACTGTCGTTATAAGTACTTTAAATTTATTACTGAGGGGGTTAAAAATACCTCTGCAGAACATCACAAATTGCTTTTTGGTATCAATCCAGGGGAGAATCATGCATTTGCTATGGAGTCTGGCCAAGATTTATTTTGGGAAACCGATAATGCAGATGTCATCCTAAAGGCGCTTAATTTATAAATGGATAATATTTTTATTATAGGAAGCAATTCATTTTCTGGTGCATCCTTTGCAGACTATGCATTGAAGCAAGGTGCAGACGTTGTTGGAATTAGTCGCTCCAAAGAAGCTAATAGACCTTTTTTACCTTACAAATGGGAAAATCACAGTAATTTTACATTCTATTCATTAGACATCAATCAACACCTAGAAGAGATTATTGCGCTTGTCGATGATTTAAAACCAACACATATAATTAATTTTGCGGCGCAAAGTATGGTCGCAGAGAGCTGGTTAAAACCTAATGATTGGTTTATGACAAATGTAGTTTCAACAATAAAACTCCATGATGAGCTTAGAAAATGTGATTTTTTAAAACGTTATGTTCATGTCTCGACCCCAGAAGTCTATGGTTCCTGCAGTGGTTTTGTAGATGAAAATTTTCCGTTTAATCCCAGCACACCTTATGCAGTTTCAAGAGCAGCAGCAGATATGAGCTTACGTACATTCTATGATGAATATAAATTTCCTGTGGTAACTACCCGTGCAGCTAACGTTTATGGTCCAGGACAACAACTTTATCGTATTATTCCACGAACCATTCTTTACATTTTACTTGGAAAGAAAATACAATTACATGGTGGAGGGTTTTCTACTCGGTCATTTATACATATCAATGATGTATCACGCGCTACCTGGAAAATTATGGAGCAAGGAAAAATTGGGCACACTTACCATATATCTACTAACGAAATAATTTCAATTCGAGAATTAGTTGAATCTATCTGTGTAAAATTAAATGTAAAATTTAAGAATCATGTTGAGGTTGTAGGCGAGCGAGCAGGTAAGGATTCAGCATACCAACTTAAGAGTGCTAAGCTAAGAGATGAATTAGATTGGCAAGAGGAAATTAACCTAGACCAGGGACTAAATGAATCTATTTCATGGGTTAAAGAAAATCTTGAGGTATTAAAAAAAGAAGTATTTGATTATCAGCACAAGTCATAAAAAAATAGGAGAGATATGGGACAAGAGATAGATTTACTAGAAAATTATCCAAAAGCAAAGCGTAACTTGGAAGAGCGACTTGCTTCTAAAAATGAAGTTGATAGAGCTATTGCTAGAAAATTTGGTCGTGATTTTTTTGATGGTGACAGAAATCATGGTTATGGAGGTTTTGATTATATGCCACGTTTTTGGCAGCCAGTGATGCCAACTTTTAAGGACTATTGGAATTTAACAGAGGATTCTTCTCTATTGGATGTAGGTTGTGCTAAAGGTTTTATGTTGCATGATCTTACAGCGTTAATTCCAGGCATAAGCCTCAAGGGCGTCGATATTTCTGAATATGCAATTGAAAATTCTATTGATGACATGAAGCCTCATCTAAGTGTTGCGAATGCAACGAAGCTCCCTTTTTCTGATAATGAGTTTGATGCTGTCATTTCTATCAATACCATTCACAATCTTGAGCGCGAAGAGTGTGGGCAAGCATTACAAGAGATCGAGCGAGTTAGCCGTGGAAAATCATTTGTTACAGTTGATGCCTATCGAAATAATGAAGAAAAAGAGAGGATGTATGCTTGGAACTTAACTGCAAAAACAATTATGTCAGTTGATGAATGGGTTAAGTTTTTTAAGGATGTAGATTATAATGGGGATTACTTTTGGTTCATCCCATAAATTTCAATTCCATTGAAAATTCACTGTCCCTCTTCCATCATATGTATAGGATACGTATGGTTGAAGAGGAAATTTCTCGTCGCTACTCTGAAAAAAAAATGCGCTGCCCAGTCCATTTATCAATTGGACAAGAAGCTATACCATCAATATTTGCAATGACGATTACTAAGGATGATTTTGCTGTTAGTACACATCGTGGTCATGCACATTATTTGTCTAAGGGTGGAAATTTGGATGCCATGATTGCTGAAATTTATGGAAAATCTACCGGTTGTGCTAAAGGTAAAGGTGGCTCTATGCACCTAATAGACCGTAATGTGAATTTTATGGGTACCTCAGCGATCGTTGGCAACAGTATACCTGTGGGAGTAGGATTGGCTCTCTCTACAAAGCTTAAGGGTACCGATCAAATTAGCTGTATATTTTTAGGTGATGGTGCAGTAGAAGAAGGTGTCTTTTATGAGTCTGTAAATTTTGCAGCTGTCAGAAAGTTACCTGTTCTTTTTATTTGTGAAAATAATTTATATTCTGTTTATAGCCCACTTTCTGTGAGACAACCAAAAGATAGGAGTATTGCAAAGATGGTTGAGGGTATGGGAATAGAAATGAGCATAGGTAATGATAGCGATATTTTAGCCAATCAAAAATTAATGAAAAAAGCAGTCAGCAATGTTCGTTCAGGCAACGGTCCACATTTTCTTGAATTTCCTACTTATCGTTGGCGAGAGCATTGTGGGCACAATTTTGATAATGATATAGGCTACCGTAGTGAAGAAGAATTTTTAGAATGGCAAGCCAAGGACCCGTTAAAGCTTCTAGAGAGAAACTTATCTAAAGATAGTATTGATTTAAGTAAAAAACTTTTATCTATCAAAGAATCTATTAATTCAGAAGTATTAGCAGCATTTGAGTTTGCAGAAGCATCACCGTTTCCCGATCAATTAGAAGCGTATAAAGGAGTTTATGCAGCGGAGGGGGCTCAATAATGAGTCAAAAGACTTACACTGAAGCTATCAATGAAGCCTTACATGAGGCTATGCGACTTGACTCCTCAGTGATTTGTTATGGTTTAGGAGTAACAGACCCCAAAGCTATTTTTGGAACTACTGCAAACTTAGAAAAGCAATTCGGTACAGAGCGCGTTTTTGATATGCCAACCTCAGAAAATGCTATGACAGGAGTTGCAATCGGAGCTGCACTCAATGGTACAAAATCAGTTATGACACACCAACGTATCGATTTTTTTCTCTTAGCTATGGATCAACTCGTTAATGGTGCAGCCAAATGGCATTATATGTTTGGTAGTCAAAATTCTGTGCCTATTACAATTAGATTAATTATTGGCCGAGGCTGGGGACAAGGACCAACCCACTCGCAGAACCTTCAGGCATGGTTTGCTCATATTCCTGGGTTAAAGGTTGTTATGCCCACAACCCCTGAAGATGCAAAAGGGATGTTATTAGCTTCTATTTTCGACCCTAATCCAGTGATATTTTTGGAGCATCGTTGGCTACATAATAGTATCGGTGAGGTACCAGATGGAGATATTAGGGTGCCATTAGGCAAAGCAAAAATAATTAAATCAGGAAAAGATATAACCGTAGTTTCGATGTCATATATGACCATAGAGGCAATACATGCTTCAGATTATCTAGAGAAGCAGGGAATTTTATGTGAAGTTATTGATTTGAGAACCATTAAACCACTAGATTGGCAAACTGTAATGGAGTCAGTATCGAAAACTGGTCATTTATTGGCGCTCGACTCTGGATTTTCTACAGGCTCGGTCGCCGGTGAAATTATTGCCCGGGTATCAATGGAAAATTTTAGTGCCCTTAAATCACCTCCTGCAAGATTAGCAATGCCCGATGTACCAGAGCCAACTAGCCCCTCTCTTACTAGAGGTTTTTATGTTAGAGCTGCTGATATTGTGGAAAAAGTAATGGATATGATGGGAAGAGATACTGGCCAGGTTAGGAAAGACCTAATAGAACCAATACCTCATGATGTACCCGGAAAATGGTTTGAAGGGCCCTTTTAATTCTTAAAAAAATGATTAAATTAGAATGAAAATTAATGCTGCAGTTTTAGAGGTACTTGGGAAGCCATTAATTGTTAAATCAATAGATACAGCACCGCTACTTCGCGGCCAGGTATTAATTAAAGTTTTATTTAGCGGTGTTTGCCGCAGTCAACTTATGGAGGTTAAGGGAAAAAGAGGCGAGGATAATTGGCTTCCCCACCTTCTTGGTCATGAGGGCTCAGGCATTGTTCAAGAGATTGGCGAAGGTGTCACTAAAATAAAACCAGGTGATGAGGTAATTTTAGGTTGGGTTAAAGCGGATGGTCTTGATGCTCCTGGAGCTAAGTATAAATTTTCCAATCAAATAATAAACTCAGGTCGTGTAACTACTTTTTCTAATTATTCTATTGTTTCCGAAAATAGATTAGTAAAAAAGCCGATATCGCTTCCTTTTGATATTGCCATCCTTTTTGGCTGTGCCCTTCCTACGGGGGCAGGTATGGTTTTAAATGAGCTAAAACCATCTATTGATTTATCTACTATTATTCTTGGCTTGGGTGGAATCGGGCTTTCTGCGCTTATGGCACTAAAGGCACTGAATGTTAGGATGATCATTGCTGTCGATATTTCTGATGAAAAATTAGCATTAGCTAAGAAATTAGGTGCAACACATACATTTAATTCAATGAGCTCTACCATTCAGCAAGATATACAGAAATTAACAGATGGTGGTGCTGATAGATGTATTGAATCTGCTGGGCAGATAGCTACTATTGAATTGGGGTTTTCGTTAATTCGAAAAAATGGTGGCAAAGTTCTTTTTGCTTCCCACCCACCTGATGGTGAAATGATTAAAATAGCCCCACATGAGCTTATATCTGGAAAATCTATAGAAGGAAGTTGGGGTGGGGCAACTATTCCAGATAGAGACATACCAAAAATGCATGACTTGTTCCAAAAATCAGACACCCCTTTAGGAGCCCTTCTTACAAAAAGATATAAGCTGGAACAGATAAATGATGCTCTAGACGACCTTCAAAGTGGAAAGGTTTTCCGCCCTTTAATTGTTATGGAGCATTTTGAATAAATTTAAAAAATAAAAAAATTTATGTATTAACAATTAGCTTTTTTGTATGTTTCAGGGGTTCCTATATCTATAAATAATTCTTGTGTTTCATAAGTAAAAATACGACCAATTAACTGATCAAGAATTTCTGTGCTGAAATCTTTCGCATTAGATAGTTCTTTTTTTATCATTTCTAATAATTCAGCAGATAATATATAGATAGCTCCATTAGCTAAATTTCCTGGGGGGTTAGACACCTTCTCATAAAAGTTAGTTACCACCCCCCGATGATCTAATTCAACAATTCCACATGAGGTTGGAGTATTGGTACGAAAAGTCATCATCGTTAACAAGCATTCCTTTGGTCTATTTTGGTGTGCCTTAATAAAAGCACTAAAATCAGCTAAACAATAATTATCAGAATGAATTAGTAAACCATCCTCACCCTGAAAAAAATCTAGATTTTTAATTAATGTTCCAGCTGTTCCCATAAGTACTGACTCAGATACTGTTGTTACTTTATTTTTATGCTGACTAGCACTAATATATGACTCAACCTGGCTTGACAGATAGTGAGTGTTGATAAGAAATGGGCCTAAATTAAATTCTACTAATCGCGTTAGCCAAATTCCTAAGAGTGGGGTTCCTTTTATGGGAACTAAGCACTTTGGAATATCTTTAGTTAGCGGCAATAAGCGCTTACCAAATCCGGCTGCTAGAAGTATTGTTCTCATTTTTTTATCTGTAGAAGATTATCAACAAATCGATATTTTATTTAAATTATTTAATTTAAGACTTGAAGGAACTCTTCGATACTTAGAGGTGTATTTCCGATTCGTCCAACTTGTAATGCCGCAGCTAATGAGCCAAGACATGCTGCCTCCCATATGTCTGCTCCGCATGCCATTGCCATAGCACTAGTAATTAATAATGAATCACCTGCGCCTGCCTCATCTTTAACTGCAGTATTAAGATTGGTTATTCTATCTGTCGATCTACCGTCCTTAGCTGCCCTTGTATAAACTAATAAACCTTCCTCACCCAGCTTGAGCAATATATTTTTTGCGACTGACTCCTGCCTTAAACGCTCAGCTAAAACTATTAGACCGTCTTCATGATTACGTGTACTAATTCGCGCTTCTCTCTCAGTTGGGGTTAGAAGGTCCATATTTTTAAAGCGACTAATATCACCAACCTGAGAAGATGATTGACTATCAGCAGCAACAAATATTTTGTGATTTTTAGCAATGTTCATAATATTATCTACTAATGACTGTGGGAGACAACCATAATTAAAATCTGAAAATACCAATAAATTTGTATCCTCGATTCCCTTCTTTATTAATTCAAGCATTTGATTTTGATGCGATATTGAGATGGCCCCTTGATAAAGATGACTAACTCTCAGTAAACTTTTATTTTTACTCCTATAGCGTTGCTTTAGAGTGGTAGGACGACTTTCATCGATAAGTAATGATGCATTTACTCTATTTTTAGAAAGGCATTCAAGAGCGTATTTTCTAGATTCGTCCTCACCTGATACTGAAATAAAATCTACAGATGCTCCAAGGCCTGAAGCATGAGACGCAACAATTCCAGCCCCACCAATAAACTTTTGAGAATCTACTGGAGTTACTACAATAGATGGATCTTCATGAGACATTCCTAAAGCGTGACAGGTAATATATTCGTCTACGATTAAATCACCAATTACACAAATTTTTAATTCAGAGAATTTTTTTAAACGACTTATAAGTATTTCTTTAGTGAGATTATGTTGTTCTAAATATTTAGTGGGCAATGATATTGAATGAGCATCAATTTCTTTGATGTCTTTTTTAATTAAATCTACTGATGAAAAGAAAGTTTCTCCAGAGCTAAATAATAATCGACCACCGTACGACTGAACTGCATCTAATTCTGGGTTTTCAAGTAATTCATGTTCTTTTCCTTTAACCACAATATCAGGCTGAATACGATTAATAATAATTTCAATTGGATCATCTGAGATAAATGCTTCATTTACCAAATTATGACTTTGTACCGCCTCTAATCTAAGGCTTTCAGGAATATGTGCATCATTACCTGCTAGTTTATCCCCTTCAATAACTACCGTAAGTTTTTTACCAGATTTTTTCGCAAACTTTAGAAGTCGCATATGCCCAGGGTGAAGAATATTAAAGATACCGGAAACTAATACTGTGGAGTTTTTTAGCATATTATTTTTCAGGACGATTGAGATACAACCACTGCATAAGCATATGGCCAACAACTATTTGAAGGTCTTCTGCAATCTGCATATCGTCTACTGGAAAGTGAATAGGCACGTCGACAATATTCTTACATTTGCCCCCACTATAGCCTAGTACAGCAAAGGATTTAACCTGCATTTTCTTGGCCTGTTCAACGGCAAGCAAAATATTAGGTGAATTACCACTTCCACTAAGTGCGATTAATAAGTCACCTTTATCAGCCTGAACGGCTAATTGTTCAGAATAAATATGATCGTAGCCTACATCGTTTGCCAGGCAAGTTATTACCGCTGAGTTTGCTGACAGAGAAATTGCTCTTAGGCCACCACCAGTTGTCTTAGCAATTCCATATATAAAGTCGTTAGCAAGATGAATTGCATTACCGGCACTACCGCCATTCCCACATAAAAATATACGCCGACCATCATTCCAGCATTCATGCATATCGCTAGCTAATTCTTCAATTGGAGACCAATCTGAGGTTTGAAGAACTTGTTGCAGTCTTTTTGAGTAGCCTTCAAAAAAATCTTTAATATTAGGAATTTTATTCATAGATTTATTTATTTAGGACTGTTTGTTGCATCCATCTTAAATTATAAAATTGATCTTCATCTTTTAATTCGTTATTTTTATATTTTTGTATTATTTCTTTTATAGCATCTTCAACAGTCTTTTTTGGTTTAAATCCTGTTGCGAGTATTCTATCAGAATTAACACGGTAAGATCTTGGGTCAGTTGATGCGGTGACTAAAATTTCTGCAGGCATTATTTTAGTAATTAGGCTCGCAATATCTTTAATTGAAATATTTTCAAAGCCTGCATTATAAATTCCTGTGAATTCAGGGTGATCAATCAAATGTAGATATAGATCAGTAATATCATCAATATGAATGTTTGGTCGTACCTGATCCCCGCCAAAAATAGTAACTTTACCTTTAGTCAAAGCTTGCATTGTTAGTAAATTCACTGCGACATCAAGTCGCATTCGTGGAGAATAACCACAAACAGTAGCTGGGCGAACAATTTGAACTACCATATCATTCTCATAGCTCAATAAAACGCGCTCACCAACCATCTTAGTTTTATTGTATTCAGAAATAGGTTCTAACTCTAAATCTTCAGTTACCTGAAGTTCTTCCTTAACCCCATAAACACTTCCTGATGACGCGTAGATAAAACGCTTTACTCCTTCTCTTCTTGCTTTGTCTGCTAACTGCATAGTTGCTAAAGCACTGATTTCCCAGGTTAGTTTAGGGTCTAAATCACTACATGGGTCATTAGCAATTGACGACAGATGAATGATGCAGTCAACTCCATCCAGAGGTATTGATTCAGTATTACGAACGTCGCCTTTAATAACTAACAAATTTTTATGTGGCACCAAAAAATTTCCGAACCACTGAATATCGAATGCTATAACATCGCATCCCCTTTCCAATAATTTAGGAATAAGAACATGCCCTTTATAACCACAACCACCTGTAACCAGAATTTTCATAAATATACTTTGATACATTAATTATTTTGACATTTTATCCTAGGCGGAATAGCTTTAGGGTTATTTATGACTACATTTTAATAAAATCACGTTTGCCTAATTTAACACCGTTGGCTCTTAAAATTGCATAAGTTGTTGTCATGTGAAAAAAGAAATGAGGAATAATCCATTCTTGAAGATATATCTGGCCATTTTTAAATTTAAATTTGTTTGTCCGCATCTTAAACTCTATCTTTTTAGATTCAGAGCCCTCCATTTGCTTTGATTTAATTTTTTTTAAGAATGAAACAGTTTTTTTAATTCTCTTCTGAAGATCAGAAAAAGTTACTTCATTATCCTCATAAGAAGGGGCTTTAACCTCAGCTAGCCTACCTACCCCTAACCTCACCATATCAGTTGCAATTTGAATTTGTAAGACTAAAGGAAACATGTCTGGATACAACCTTGCGTTTATGAATATTAATTTATCAATTTTCCTTTTCTCCGCATCTTTTTCCGCTTTTAATAAGATCTTGGAGAGGATATTAAAATTATTGATAAATAGAGGTACCGAAACTTCATACATTGATAAGGACATATTAAAACTCCAAAAATAAATTAAAAAAACTTATTCTCGAATACTAACCTAAAAATTAATTTAAGAGCAAGCAGTCAATATCTTAAGGTTTTAGTAAGTTAAGGCTAGAATTTATTGTAATTTATAGATTGGCATGATTATTGCTTCACATAAAGTGTGTCCATCCGTTTGATGGTCAATCTATTTTTGGGAGTTAAAATTGAAATATTTTATGTTAATACTACTCACATTATTTTCATTGAATTGTTTGGCAGATCATCGTGTTTCAGTTCCATCAAACGATAGAGAGATTGTGCAACTAGCATTTTATTCTAGCCAGCCTCATTATGATTATTACGGCAAGTCATCGGATAATACTGATAATAGTTGCGAAGGGATTAAGTCAGCAGAAATTGTTGAGCATGGCATTGAATATCCTGAACATACCCATAAAACTAAGTTCCTTGGAGTAGATATGGAATATATAAGCTTGATTAAAAACCTAACCTCATTCTTACTACTAGGGATTAAATAATCACATTTATGGTGCATAGTTAAAATTTTATGCACTTAAATGAACATTGTTGTTTGAAGTGTATTTACTGTCATCTATAATACTTCTTGTGTATCTATTTTTTAAAAAAACCATATTTCGTCTCTATAACATCCTAGCTATTTTCTTGTTGATGCTTCTCTTGTCTGGATGCTCTCAGTTAGGGCCAGATTTTATGGAAAATGGTAGAAATGAATACAACAAAGTACTCGCAAACACTAACGATGAGGAAATGTTACTAAATTTAGTTAGAAGAAGGTATGCCGATAGTATTGCAATTTTAGAGGTAAATAGTGTATCAACATCACTTGAATGGAAACGAAGTGGTGGTTTAATTGCTAATATCTTTGAGGGTACTGATAATAATTTTGGTATTCGGGGCGACGGATCTTATAGTGAAAAACCAACTATTACTTACCTACCGCTCCAAGGCTCTAATTATGTAAGAAACGTATTAAGCCCCATAAAGCCTGAAATTATATTGCTCTTAACTAGATCAGGTTGGAGCATTGAAAGGCTATTAAGGCTAACAACTAATAAGATTAATGGAGTAAACAATGCATCAGAAGCGTCTGGGCCTACACCTAACTTCGAACCATCTTATAAAGAATTTAAAGTATTAGCTAATATTTTTTACCAACTTCAGCAAAAAAATATTGTTAGCTTTGGTTACCAATTGGAAGGTAATAGCAATAATCTTGCCCTTCTAATTAGGAAAAAATTTAGTGAATCAGATGAAGTTAAAAATCTTCTTACCGCATTAAATCTATCTACTAGTAATACAATCATTCCATTAACAACTGATTTTTCAAGCGGGATGGATGGTGAAAGCATTGAAATTAATTTACGGTCGCTGGCAGGTATTCAATTTTTCTTATCTCATGGAGTTCTTATACCTAATGACGATATTATTAACAGCCGCGTTAAAGTTACTAAAACTAGAAATGGGGGGAATTTTAATTGGCAAGATATTTTATCCGATCTATTTGTTGTTTACTCCCAAAAAGAAAGGCCGAATAAAGCATCAGTAAGGATAAAATATAGAGGTAATTGGTTTTTTATAAAAGACAATGATATGGAGAGCAAGTACACATTAATGCTTCTTAATCAAATTAGCGCACTACAATCGGGTAACTTAGAAAAAGTTGGGCCAGTTTTAACGCTTCCGGTATCCCAGTAGAAAATTTTCTACCAAAATTATTTTTAGAATTAAGTTATAATATCGCTCACGCGCCCGTAGCTCAGCTGGATAGAGTACTTGGCTACGAACCAAGGGGTCAGGAGTTCGAATCTCTTCGGGCGCACCATTCAAAAAGTTCATGCGCCTGTAGCTCAGCTGGATAGAGTACTTGGCTTCGAACCAAGGGGTCAGGAGTTCGAATCTCTTCAGGCGCACCAATTAAAGTGAATTTTGTAATTCATAGCCAATAAAATCTGAATCAATAACATTCATTTTTTCAGTTGCCCAGTCTATCAATTGTTGATCCTCTTGAATCTTAGCTATCCTATATAACTCAACAAGCGAATCAATATGACGGTCATTTAAATTAAATGCTTTTTTAAGATCATTTACAGCCTTAGAATAATTTTTCATCTTAAGTTCTGCTAAGCCTAAAAAATACCAAGCATCTGATTGTTTATTATCTGTTCGAATCCATTCATCTGCAATACGTTTGACCTTACCCCAATTATCCTGTTGCATCGGCATAATCACTTGCATAAAAAATGGTTTTTCATCATCAGGAAGGCTCCAGAATGGGGGAAATTTACTTACTAAATCTAATTGAGGAGTCGTCTCAAGTAATGCTGTAATCCACTCGGTAGGCAAACAATAGAAATATCCCAATCTTTTTCCAGGGCTTTTAAATGTTGTAATACCAATTAGATTAAAATTCAAATCGAATAATGCTCCGCCACTTGAACCAACAGTGAATGCTGCTGAAGTTCTTATAATATTACTGTCTTTGAAGGGGTGTACGCCTTTTACTTTTCCATAGGACGGAAGAGGAATTGGGCTATCATTAGGGAAAGTTAATGCAAAAACCTTGCTTTCATATTGAACTTGGTCTGACATAACCATTTTTACAGGAGGCAGTGGAAGGTCATCAAACTGTAAAATACATAAATCATTTTTCCAATCAGCATACACAGCAATTGGTACATATTTTTTAAAAGTCTTTACTACATTTACACCCTCAGCATCTGCAAAAACATGGCAATCAGTTGCAACATGATTCTCTTTAATAACTACTCCAGAACCAGTACCAGTTACTCCATTTCCATATGTCACCCATACATGCACCATGGATTCACTTAATCCAAATAATTCTGACTGGGCAGGATATGAATGAACTTGATGATTAAAAAAAATAACTAACAAGGATAATAAATATTTATATTGTGAAGGGAATTTTTTCATGCCTCTTAGAGGGCAAAATAATAAATAAATTCATTCTAAATAAATATCTGCCTCAATCTTGTAGATAAGCTTTTATTGTAGCTGATCCTTACAAATACATTGCACACTAATCATTAGTGTACTAATAATATTGTACCTGCTTAAAATAATGAAAAAAAATTCATAGATTTAAGCTTTTTTAAATAAACAGGAGAAGCAATGATGAGTAAAAGTATCTATATTAAAATAGTATCCTCATTGATGGCAATTTTTATCATTGGGTCATTTTCAACATTCGTAAATGCCGCCGACGAGGACTCGCTTTACACAAGGCTTGGTGGAACATACAATATTGCATTAACAGTTGACACCATCTAGTTGACAAAATTTACGTAAACAAAGCTTTAAATGCTAATCCAGCACTTAAAGCTGTTCATGATGCAGCACATACTAAAGTTGGTTTCAAAGTAATGTTAACAAATTGGGTGGTTGAACGAACTGGTGGCCCAAAAATATATATGGCAGATGAATTTGGTCGTGGTAAAAATATGAAAGACTCTCATCCACACCTAAATATTACTGATCGTGAGTTTGATATCATCATGATTGAATGTTTACAAACTTTCTATGCTTTTAATGTACCTGACTATGAAATAAGCCAACTAATGGGTGACCTTCAGAGCTTTAGAAAGATGATAGTTACTAAGCCAATAAAAGGTTATAAAAGTCCTTATAACAGCCCTTTTAAAGGGATAAAATAAAAATTAGTAATCTTAATTTCAAAAAAAAAGCTACCAATTAGGTAGCTTTTTTAACTTCTAGTTCTATGTGCACTTTTTTAATTTAATTAAAGCATCTTGATCGTCCTTGTTAACTTCCATTGTTTCAGTTAACTCATTTAAAGTATCTTTTAATTTGTTGAATTCTTTGTCTGATAAATGAGTCTTACAAGCTACCTTATGCTGTATCTCAGCAATTATTTTTTCAATCTCTAGCCCCTTTTGTGTAAGACTTACAATTATGACTCGATTGTCTTCTTCTGAGCGTTTCCGGGAAATAAATTTCATGGCCTCTAATTTTTGAAGGATTGGTGTAATCGTAGGCAAGTCTAATTTTAATATAGCGCCTATCTCTGAGGCTGTTGATGTGTTTGATTCCCATAATGTAATAAGCACTAAATACTGAGGATAGGTAATGCCAATTTCTTTAAGGTAAAAACGATAATAACGAATAATAGAATTAGTCGCGGCATAAAGTGAAAAACAGAGTTGGTTTTTAAGAAGAAGATTGTTAAATTTTGTCATAAGATAAATTTTTAATAATTTTTTTGACTATATTTTTTTAAAAGAGAAAAATGGTAGGGGCTGCGAGGATCGAACTCGCGACCATCGGATTAAAAGTCCGGTGCTCTACCAGCTGAGCTAAACCCCCATTGATGGCAACGGCGATTATCCTTGAATAATTCAAATAGGTCAATGCAGACTAAGGAAAAAAATTTAAAGGCTCTTGTATTTTTTATTAGTTCATGCCAGGAAAGCGACCTGATAACCCCCTCATTAACTTACCCATGCCACCCTTAGAAAACATCTTCATCATCTTTTGCATTTCATCAAACTGCTTCAAGAGGCGATTGACGTCCTGAACCTTAGTTCCGGAGCCTGTTGCAATTCTTATTTTTCTTTTAGCCTTTAATAAATCAGGTTTAGCTCTTTCCAGCGGTGTCATAGAGTTAATAATAGACTCGATTTGAACTATAGATTTATCTCCATCCTCAGGGTTAATCTTAGAGGCTGCGCCTGCAATCTGCGCAGGCATTTTATCCATCATCGCGCCCACGCCACCCATTTTCTTCATTTGTAGTATCTGACTCCTAAAATCATTTAAATCAAAAGTCTTTCCAGACTTAACTTTATCCGCTAATTTTTCCGCTTCATTAATATCAACATTTTTTTGTGCATCCTCTACTAGACTAACAATATCTCCCATACCAAGAATTCGAGATGCCATACGCTCAGGATGGAATAATTCCAGTCCATTAGTTTTTTCACTTACCCCAATATATTTAATCGGTTGTCCGGTGATATGCCTGACTGATAAAGCCGCTCCACCCCTTGCATCACCATCTAATTTTGTTAAGACAATTCCCGTGAGGGGTAGTGTATCTCCAAATGATTTAGCTGTGTTAACAGCATCTTGTCCTTGCATTGAATCTACAACAAATAGTGTTTCTGTAGGGTCTAATGTCTTATGTAACTGCTTAATTTCTTTCATCATTGCATCATCAATACCTAGTCGCCCGGCCGTATCAAAAATTATCACATCAATAAAATGTTTTTTTGCATAAGCTATTGATTCAATGGCAATATTATTAGGTTTATCTTTCTCTGAAGAATTAAAGCATTCTATATTTAAACTTGCTGCAAGTGTTTTTAACTGCTCTATTGCAGCAGGCCTATAAACATCTGCACTTACTAGTAAAACTTTCTTTTTTTGCTCTGATATAATTTTTGCAAGCTTTGCTGCTGTAGTAGTTTTTCCTGACCCCTGAAGCCCAGCCATCAGGATAATTGCTGGTGGTGTGGTTGATAAATTCAAAGGGATATTTGCACTTCCCATTAGGTCGGTCAATTCATCTTGAACAATTTTTATAACTGCCTGCCCAGGGTTAATACTTTTTAAAACCTCAGCACCTAAGGCTTTATCTTTTACGCGATCAATAAAATATTTAATAACAGGCAAGGCTACATCAGCTTCAATCAATGCAATTCTTACCTCACGCATTGCATCGCTAATATTTTTTTCAGTAAAGCGCGCCTGACCTCGGATGGTCTTAACAACTAACTGAAGGCGGTCGGTTAAATTTTCAAGCATTTTTATTTATTTGGTCGTTAACTTTTGATTCATTTATCCATTATAATTGTCTTTAACAATTACACCAATTAAACCTATGAATTATTGGACTTTACTTTTTGCATCATTGATTTTATATCTGATTCCAAGCTTCTCATTGATAGCGAAAACAACAAAAATTACAACACAGTATACTTATATTTTATTAGGTATTGGTTTGATAACTCATATCGCTTTAATTTATATAAGCTTATTCGATCATGGGATTAATTTAAATTTTTCTAATGCGATGTTAATAATTAGCTGGATTACAATACTTTTCTTTTGGTTTATGAATAGAAATAAGTCTTATGAAGGTTTGGAATATTTAACTCTTTTGCCCGCAATCATTATTTTAATATTTCATCCATTTATTCATCCGGCAAACTATTTTTCTGACTACATCTCTTTTAACGCTGCACTTCATATCATAATAGCCATTCTTGGATACAGCTTGCTTGCTTTTGGCGCAATCTTTTCTATTTTCATCCTGCTAATTCAAAATAATATTCACTCAACTAGTAAATCAACAGAAATTTTCAAAAGTAAAATATCGCTACTTGCAATGGAAAAATTATTATTCCAAATATATTTGATTGGTTTTATATTTTTAACAGTCACCCTTATTTCAGGTATTTTCTTCTCTGAAGAAGTTTTGGGTATTCCATTAGAAGTATCTCATAAAATTATTTTTTCTATTTTGTCATGGTTAGTTTACGGAGGCCTTCTATTAGCTAGGGCTCAAGCTGGATGGCGAGGTAAAAAAGCCATCATATTTTCACTAATTGCCTTTATATTTCTTTTTATGTCTTATTTAGGTAGTAAGTTTGTTCTTGAAGTTATTATTGCGGGTTAACTAGCGGAGGTGAATAATTGGCCAATTTTCCTTAATAGCTTTTTTTTCTAATATCTCATCTGGATTTGCTGCAACTGGATTAGATACCTTCTCTAGCAGAGGAATATCATTCATAGAGTCACTATAAAAAAAAGTTTTCTCAAGCTCCTCAAATTTAAGACCTCTCTCATCAAGCCATAAATTTAACCGAGTAATTTTTCCTTCTTTGAATGAGGGTAAACCAGAGACTTTGCCCGTAAATTGACCGTTTAATTCCTCTAAGTCTGTTCCAATTAAATCTTTGATACCGAATAGATCTGCTATCGGTTTTGTTATATAGCTATTTGTTGCTGTAATGATAAGCAATTTATGACTTTCTTTTCTGTGGTTCTCAACTAAATCCATAGCTTCTTTTGTTATCATGGGCTTAATAATTTTATTTACATAATCGAATCTTAACTTATCAAGTAATTCTCGCGGGTTATCTTTTAGAGTTTTGAATTGAAACTCGCAGTAAGCATAAACATCCAAATTTCCAGATTGATAGTCCTTGAAAAATTGTTCATTCCTCTCTTTATGTATGTCAGCATTTAGAATTCCGTGTTGAATCAAAAATAGACTCCAATTGTAGTCAGAATCACCATTGAGTAACGTGTTATCTAAGTCAAAAATTGCTAATTGCAAAAAAATTCCTTTATTAAACTTGCGGGTGAGCTCTTTCAAGCTTTGAAAGAAGCTTATTTAAGGCGTTAATATAAGCCTTTGCTGAAGCTACAACAATATCAGTATCTGCCCCTTGTCCATTAACAATCCTGCCTCCTTTAGCTAACCTTACTGTCACCTCTCCTTGCGAATCGGTTCCGGAGGTAATATTACTCACTGAAAACAATAACAATTCAGTCTCTGATTTTACAATTGACTCAATAGCTTTAAAAGTAGCGTCTACAGGGCCACCGCCATCCGCCTTAGCCTGAAATATTTTACCATCAACTGTCATTTTAATTTCAGCAAAAGGTACTTTTCCAGTTTCAGAGTTAGTTTTCAAGGATACTAATTTATGTAAATCAATGGCCCCAGCTACATACTCTTCACTTATTAAAGTATGAAGATCTTCATCGAATATTTCTGACTTTTTGTCAGCCAATAATTTAAATCGAGAAAAAGCAGCATTTAATATCTCAGGGGTTTCTATTTCTATTCCCAACTCCAAAAGCCTAGATTTAAATGCATTTCTACCAGATAACTTTCCAAGAGAAATTTTATTTGCTCCCCATCCTACGTCCTGAGCCCTCATAATTTCATAGGTTTCACGATGCTTCAGGACCCCATCTTGATGTATTCCTGATTCATGAGCAAATGCATTTGCCCCAACAATAGCCTTATTTGGTTGGACTGGGTATCCTGTAATAGTTGATACTAACCTCGAAGTTGGAACAATAAATTCAGAATTAACAGTAGTATCCAAATTAAATATATCTCTTCTAGTTTTAACTGCCATCACAATTTCTTCAAGGCTTGCATTTCCAGCTCTCTCACCTAAGCCATTGATTGTACATTCAACTTGTCTTGCACCATTTAAGACTGCTGAAAGAGAGTTGGCTACCGCCATCCCTAAGTCATTATGGCAATGTGTAGACCAAATTACTTTATCCGAATTTGGGACTTGTCGAATTAATGTTCCCATTCGCTCCCCCCATGAATGAGGCATGGAGTATCCAACTGTATCTGGCACATTAATTGTTTTAGCTCCAGCCTTGATAGCCGCATCAAAGACTTCAACCAAAAAATTAATGTCTGACCTTACAGCGTCCTCTGCTGAAAATTCAACGTCATCTGTATATTCTAATGCCCACTTCACAGCCATAACAGCTCGCTCTAAAACTTGAGCTTCGGTCATACGAAGTTTATTTTCCATATGTATTTTACTTGTAGCAATAAAAGTATGAATTCGCCTATTCTTTGCAGGCATTACTGCTTTACCAGCTTTTTCAATATCTGCTTCGACTGCTCTAGCCAAAGAGCAGACAGTGCTAGCTTTTATAATTTTTGCAACCGCTTTAATAGCTTCGAAATCACCCGGGCTTGCAGCAGCAAAACCAGCCTCAATAACATTTACACCTAACTTTTCTAGCTGTTTTGCGATTCGAACTTTTTCCTCTTGAGTCATTGATGCACCTGGACTTTGTTCGCCATCACGCAGTGTGGTATCAAATATAATCAATTTATTATCTTTTATTTTAGACATCTTTTTTTCTCGTATTTTTAATATAGCGGTTCCTAAAGAAAATAACGTAGCCTGATAACGCATACCCCATTAAAATAATAAAAATGACCTCAGCAGGATTATGAGAAATAAGTCCAAAGATTATTACAATAAATAAAATTGCTATGAAGGGCTGGCTATTTCTTAGGTTAATATCTTTTCCACTATAATATCTAAGGTCTGTCACCATTGACAATGCTGCAAAGATAGTAAGTAAAAAAGCAAACCATTGCATTTGGAAGAAGCCTAAAAATATTTCGTTGCCACTAATTCCATTATCAAATGAAATCCAGATAAAGCTTGCAAGTAATGCTGCCGCTGCAGGGGATGGAAGACCAAAAAAGAACTGTTTATTATCAATATCTAACTTTACATTAAATCTAGCAAGGCGAAATGCTGCACATGAGCAGTAAATAAATGCTGCGATCCATCCTAGCTTGCCTAGTGGCTGAAGCGCCCAAACATAGACTATTAGCCCCGGTGCCACTCCAAAAGATACCATGTCGGAGAGGCTATCGTACTCTGCACCAAAAGCACTCTGAGTATTTGTTAGACGTGCCACGCGTCCATCAAGCCCATCTAAAATTAGAGCAATAAATATTGCAAGAGCAGCATGATCATATGACCCATTCATTGCTTGCACAATAGAATAAAATCCAGCAAAAAGAGCTGAGGTGGTAAGGATGTTGGGTAGCAAATAAAAACTTCTTTTACCTAAAGAGTCTTTTTTCTTAATTTTATCGATATTATTCATAATTATTCAAATTCTATCCTAGAATATTCTTTTATTCATCGTTATCTAGCTTTAATATACTTATAATGACAATAAAGTAACTTAAATTAAAGCACTAAAATATGAAGTTTAATCTAAAGTCTCATGACGGCAATGCTAGAGCTGGCGAAATTACTACAGCCCACGGCAAAATTAATACCCCTGTCTTTATGCCAGTAGGTACCTATGGCGCCGTTAAATCGATTAGCCCAAACGAACTAAAAGAAAATAATTTTGAGATTATTTTAGGTAACACATTTCATTTATGGCTTCGTCCTGGACTAGATGTAATCTCAAAACATCAAGGTTTACATGAATTTATTAATTGGGATAGACCCATATTGACTGACTCTGGAGGTTTTCAGGTTTGGAGCTTGGGTAAAATGCGAAAAATAACACAGCAAGGAGTTACCTTTAGATCACCTATTAATGGCGATGAATGCTTTATGGGTCCAGAGAAATCAATGCAAATTCAAAAAATTCTTAATTCGGATATCGCGATGATTTTTGATGAATGCACCCCCTATCCGGCCACGTTGGAAGAAGCTGAAAATTCAATGAAATTAAGTTTAGAGTGGGCCTATCGAAGTAAAGATGAATTCCAAACAAACCCAAATGCTTTGTTTGGAATCATACAAGGGGGTATGTTTAAAGACCTCAGATTGAACTCTATGAATGAATTAATTAAGATTGATTTTGATGGTTACGCCATTGGCGGATTATCTGTGGGTGAACCAAAAGAGGAAATGAATAAAATTGTTGAATTTATAACACCTAAGATGCCAAAACATAAACCTCGTTACCTAATGGGGGTGGGCACTCCAGAAGACCTAATTTTTTCAATAGGGCATGGAGTAGATATGTTTGATTGTGTAATGCCTACCAGAAATGCAAGAAATGGTTGGTTATTTACCAAGAATGGAGACGTGAAAATAAAAAATGCGAGATATAAAGATGATTTAATGCCTATTGATTCTGATTGCGGCTGCTATGCTTGCCAAAATTTCAGCAGGTCCTATTTACATCATCTTTTTAAGACTGGCGAAATGCTTGGGTCTCGACTAAATACACTGCATAATTTATTTTTTTATAAGAAAATTATGCTTGAGGCAGCTGAGGCAATTAAAAACAATAATTTCTTAGCTTTTCAAAAAAACTTTCTTGAGATTCGAAAGACTAATGATTAGAAGCATGTCTTATGATAAAATCGTAGACTTTTTAGAGGATATAAAATTGTGAATGAAGGACTAATGAGTTTTCTACCGTTTATTATTATTTTTGTATTATTTTACTTTATGCTGATCCGCCCACAGATGAAGCAAGCAAAAGAACATCGAACAATGCTTGATGCACTTAAAACTGGTGACGAGATTGTAACTACTACCGGCATTCTAGGTAAGGTTGTTAAGCTAAACAATCAATTTTCAACGATTGAAATTGCTTCTAATGTTGAGATAAAAATCCAAAAACAAACAATACAAACGCTTCTTCCAAAGGGAACTATTAAATCAATCTAGCTCGATTTAAATAAAAAAAGTGAATCCTCAACCAAATCAATTCTCTCGCTGGAAATATATTATTATCATTACTTCGGTATTGTTAAGTTTAATTTATACCTTACCAAATTTTTATGGAGAGGCCCCTGCACTTCAGATTATGTCCATAAAGTCAGGTGATAAGATTGATACTTCAGTCTTAAAATCTATCGAGAAAGCACTAAAAAACTCAAATATAAATATAAATAAACTGATAATTGAAGACATAGGTATTAAACTTAAACTTAAGTCAGTCGAAGATCAATTAAAAGCAAAGAAACTCATTCAAGACGTTATTGGTGATAGTTATGTTGTTGCACTTAATTTACTACCAAACTCCCCTAATTGGCTTACAAATATAGGGGCACTTCCAATGCATTTGGGTCTTGATTTAAGGGGGGGTGTTCACTTCCTTATGCAACTAGATATGGCAAAAGCTAAAGATTCAAGTGTCGATAACCTACTGATAACTATTAGAAAAGAACTCCAAAAAGAAAAAATCCCCTACTTTGGATCAAGAAAAACTGATGACTCCCTACACATTAAATTTAAAAATGAATTAGACCGCGAAAAGGCTAAAGATGTATTTATGTCGCTGGGTTCAGGCAGAGAAATAAAAGTAAAGCGAATAACAAAGAAAACATTGGCTTACGAATTTACTGAAACTAATTCTGACAATGAATTTATGTTGAGTGTGAAACCTAATGCGTATACCAATGAAGACACACAAACCCTTGCAATAAAACAAAATCTAGAGACACTTAATAACCGAATAAATGAACTTGGTGTAGCGGAGCCAGTTATTCAGCAACAAGGTGCAGATCGAATTGTAGTGCAATTGCCTGGGGTTCAAGATACAGCTAAAGCAAAAGAAATTATTGGGCGAACGGCTATGTTAGAGATGAGAATGGTTGAAGATAATCCAGAGCTCTTTGACTTAGCAATAGCTGGGAAAGTACCTACTGGATTAGAATTATTTAATGATCGTAATGGCCAACCAGTACTACTCAGAAAAAAAGTTGTATTGACAGGCGAGCGAATTATAGACGCCGGACCTAGTGTGGATAGTCAAACTAAAAGATCAGTAGTATCTATAACTTTAGATAGTGTCGGAGCTAATATATTTAAAGAGGTTACTCGTAATAATGTTGGAAAGAGAATAGCCTTAATCCTTATAGAGAAAAAAGAAACGGAAGTAGTAACAGCCCCAGTTATTAAATCAGAAATTGGTGGGGGGCGGGTGCAAATAACTGGAATGGATAATGCTCAAGAGGCAACTGATATAGCGCTTCTTCTAAGAGCTGGATCATTAGCTACACCAATGGAAATAGTTGAAGAGCGGACTGTTGGGCCAAGCATGGGCAAGGACAATATTGATCGTGGAGTTAAATCAACTATATGGGGATTTATGGCAATTATAGTAATGATGGCAGTTTATTATATGGGATTTGGGTTGGTCTCCGTAATCGCGCTCTCAGTAAATTTAATATTTTTAGTGGCCCTACTTTCAATTATTCAGGCTACATTAACTCTTCCAGGTATCGCTGCTATTGCGCTAACTCTTGGTATGGCTATCGATGCAAATGTATTAATCAATGAACGAATTAGGGATGAAATTAGAAATGGAAATACACCTCAAGCAAGTATTAGTATTGGTTATGAAAAAGCGTGGGGAACACTTTTAGATTCTAATATGACCACAATGATTGCAGGGCTTGCCTTATTTGTATTTGGATCTGGTCCTATCAAAGGGTTTGCTGTTGTCCTTATACTCGGTATATTAACCTCAATGTATAGCGCTATCTGGGTTTCAAGGGGAATCGTTAATTATATTTATGGAAATCGACGCACTATCGATAAACTTTCGATCGGTGAAATTTTTAAAGTGAACAATAATTAAATTATGGAAATTTTTAGAGTAAAACAAGACATACCCTTCATGAAATACAGTAGATTATCTGCAGTGATTTCAATTATCATTTTTGTGTTATCAGCTTCATCTCTCTCTATAAAAGGCCTCAACTTCGGCATTGATTTTACTGGTGGCACAATTATGGAGGTTAGCTACCCAGAGGGCATTGATGTGCAGGATATCCGTGACACGCTTAAATCAATCAATCTTGAAGACTCACAGGTTCAAAACTTTGGGACTGAGACTGATGTGCTTATTCGGCTTCCACTTAAAGAAGGCCAATCAATTGCCGACCTCTCAGAAAAGGTTTCTTCCGCTCTTAAGCTTGATAATAACTCAATGGAAGTGAGACGCGTTGAGTCAGTAGGTGCTCAAGTTGGAGAAGAACTCTATACAAATGGAGCCCTTGCAATACTTTTTGTTTGTTTAGGTATTGTTCTTTATTTAGCAATGCGTTTTGAATGGCGTTTTGCTATTGCAGCAATTGTTGCGAATATGCATGACGTTATTATTATTCTAGGTTTCTTTTCACTCTTTCAATGGGAATTTAATTTGACAGTTTTAGCTGCAGTACTAGCAGTACTTGGGTATTCTGTTAATGAATCCGTAGTAGTATTTGATAGGGTTAGGGAGAATTTTAGAAAATCATCTATGAGAAATTTATCTGTTTCAAAGATAATGAATAATGCAATTACAAGAACCATGTCAAGAACAATAATGACCCATCTATCTACTCAGACAGTAGTGGTTTCAATGTTAATTTTTGGAGGAGAAATCCTACATAACTTTGCTCTAGCCCTCACAATCGGTATTTTATTTGGTATTTATTCTTCAATTATGGTTGGCTGTCCAATGGCAATGTGGTTAGGAACCAGCCGAAAAGATTTAGCAGTTAATGTAGCTGAAAATAGCAAAAAATCTACGGAATAATTTCAAAAAATGTTCCACTTCCCACTAGTACACCAAATTAGTATCTTAGTCTTACTTCTTATTATTTCGGCATTTTTTTCTGTGTCCGAGACTAGCTTAATGTCTATCAATAAATATAGGCTAAAGCATCTCGCTAAAAAGGGTAACAAAGGAGCCTTGCTAACATCAAAACTTTTATCTGAGACTGATAAAGTTTTAAGTGTAATTTTACTATGCAATAATTTTGCGAATGCAGCTTCAGCAACCCTTGTTACTATAATTGCAGTTCAGTTGTACGGTGATCATGAGATCATTATTATGAGTGGTACTTTAATCACAACCTTCTTAATTCTAATTTTTAGTGAAATATCACCCAAGGTTATTGCTGCTGCTCATGCCGAAAAACTAGCACTGGCTTGTAGCTTCATACTGTATCCACTTCTAAAAATTCTCTATCCAATAGTCTTCTTTGTGAATATTTTTGTACTGGCCATTCTTAAAATACTTAATATTAAAACTAACTTTACCCAAAGCCATCTAATAAATATGGATGAACTTAAGAGTATTATTAGTGACTCTGGGCAATTTATACCACATAAAAATAAATCAATTTTTTTAAATTTGATTGATCTTGAGAAGGTCACTATTGATGACATCATGACCCCTCATACCTCTATAGAGTCAATAAGTCTAGGGCAAAATATAGATGATATTTTAGAGAAAATATCCAATCTTCATTACCAACGAATTTTGATACGAGATAAGGATAATGAAACAGTCAAAGGAGTTCTTGAAAAACAAAAAATATTAAAATGGTTAATAAAAGATAACCTTAATGACTTTAACCACCAAGAGTTAATCAATTTAATTGACCCACCTTACTTTATTCCCTCAGGAACAACCCTCTACAAGCAAATACAATACTTTCAAGATAATCAAGAAAAAATGGGTTTAATTGTTAATGAACATGGGGAGTTGATTGGTCTTCTTACTCTAGAAGATATCCTTGAGGAAATTGTTGGCGAATTTAATGAAGAACTTCCATCCAAAATGTCAAAAATATTTTTAGTGGATGATGGTTGGATTGTAGATGCGGCAATTCCTATCAGAGAATTAAATAAAAAATTGAAACTAAATCTGCCAATTGATGGACAAAAGACATTGAATGGCTTGATTTTGGAATTTTTTGAGGACATTCCTGATCCAAATACTAGCTTTAAGCTGAATAATGTAACTTTCGAAATTTTAAATGCTCAAAATAGAACTGTGAAAAGCGTTAAAATTTTTAATGGTTAAAAGTTTAAAAATATGACATCAATTAAAAATGTAGAAGATATTAGTATTGCTCCAGATAAGCTAAAACCAAAGCTTCCAAGTATTTATAAAGTCATTATTTTAAATGATGACTACACTCCAATGGAATTTGTTGTTTTTACTATACAAAAAGTTTTCAACAAAAATCTGGATGAAGCTACTAGAGTAATGCTCAAAATTCATACAGAAGGAATTGGAGTTGGAGGAATGTACCCATTAGAGATAGCAGAAACTAAAATGAATCAAGTATTAAATTTAGCAAAAGAAGCCTCTCACCCCTTGCAATGTATTATAGAAAAGATATAGTTTAATTTATGATTGCACAAGAATTAGAAGTTAGTCTACATATGGCATTTATGGATGCCAGACAAAAAAGGCATGAACTTATTACTGTCGAACATCTCCTGCTTGCGATGCTGGATAACCCATCTGCATCACAAGTGTTGAAGGCGTGTGGAGCAGATCTAGATAAACTTAAAACAGAAATTTCTGGTCATATTGAAGAACATACCCCAATAGTATCTGGATTAGAAGAAGTTGACACGCAACCCACCCTTGGGTTTCAAAGGGTCATTCAAAGAGCTATGCTGCACGTTCAATCATCAGGGAAAAAAGAAGTAACAGGTGCGAATGTTCTGGTAGCAATATTTGGTGAAAAAGACTCTCATGCAGTTTACTTTCTTCATCAAGAAGGAATTGCAAGATTAGACATTGTGAATTTTATAGCTCATGGAATTTCTAAAACAGTTGATGCCGGAAGTAAAGAATCCCCGCAGGATCGTATTGAAGGAGAGATCAAGGGCGATAAAAATTTAGAGACCTATGCTATAAACCTAAATAAATTAGTTGCTGAAGGAAAAATTGACCCTTTAATTGGCCGAGAAAATGAAGTTGAACGAGTAGTTCAAATACTGTGCAGAAGAAGGAAGAATAACCCCTTGTTAGTTGGAGAAGCCGGGGTAGGTAAAACTGCCATTGCTGAAGGGCTAGCAAAATTAATTGTTGAGAAAAAAATACCTGAGGTGCTTGAGGAGATGGTAATTTATTCACTTGATTTAGGGGCACTCATTGCCGGTACTAAATATAGAGGAGATTTTGAGCAGCGTCTAAAAAATGTCCTCAAGCAACTAAATGAGCATAAAAATGCAATCTTATTCATAGATGAAATTCATACTATCATTGGAGCAGGTTCAGCAAGCGGCGGAACCCTAGATGCCTCTAATCTCCTGAAACCTGCCTTAGCAAAAGGAAACCTTAAGTGTATTGGTGCTACCACGTACCAGGAATATAGGTCTGTCTTCGAAAAAGATCAGGCGCTAGCAAGGAGATTTCAAAAAATTGATGTTGAGGAGCCAGATGTTCAAACAACTATCAATATACTAAAAGGTTTAAAAATTCATTTCGAGGAACACCACAACGTTAAATTCTCCACAAGTGCACTAATAAGCGCTGCAGAATTA
>Ga0302121_10000318_pt1 | contig 27312 bp, 27 predicted proteins | sample CB21_surface_MG_FD_203120 | JGI IMG/M metagenome (GOLD analysis project Ga0302121, IMG submission 203120) | Marine microbial communities from Western Arctic Ocean, Canada - CB21_surface | ecosystem: Environmental > Aquatic > Marine > Oceanic | place: Canada: Western Arctic Ocean | collected... | reverse complement strand
CTTCGTGATAGTATGTCTCTGGCTGACCATAGAAAGAGGCCATTGATTTGGGATGATGGAACGATAGGCGTAAGCAAGAAAAAAATTCAATCGTACTTTGAAGTTAGTTAAAAAATGGCTTTGTCAGAGTAAACTTGCTTGAAGCGGGCAGGGCTAATTTGTAACCATGCCGAATGACAAAACATTCTCCATTTAGCTACTTCAGAATCAGCCCTGAAGTCATCCGACTTGCAGTAATGCTGTACGTTCGATTTCCGCTTCCGCTCCGTAATGTGGAGGACCTTTTCCTTGGATGGTTCGGGCTATTCCGTGATCGTCTGAAGGAATGGCTTGAGCAGACCCAGCAGCCTAGCTTGTCAAAACCTTCAGCCATAAGATAATGTCTTACCCAACCGACGTGAGTTTAAACGCATGATTAAAAATATATATATTGCAGGACCATTGTTTAATGCCCATGAGAGAAACTACCTCGAGCTTATAGCTTCAGAGTTAGAGGGTAACGGTTATAAATGCTTTCTGCCACATCGAGATCAGTCTGGGATTGATGAATCTGAGATGGAAGGCACGAACATGAGCCAAACCACAAAGGATAAAATCTTTAATGCTGATCTGACGGCATTGAAGGAAGCAGACCTAACAGTTGCACTAATGACGGGTCAGGACATCGACTCTGGTACAGCGGCTGAGATTGGTTTCACCTACGCTAATGGTAAGCCCATCATAGCAATCACAGCATATGAACGTCGATTTAGGAATTTGTTTGTAGATGGAATGATTAGCAAAACAGTAAATGACGTTGATGAACTTCTCTCTGCGATTTCATCAATCAACCCAAAGCACTGAGACTTAAGATAACCTAAAACATTTGTGCTTAATGACTTCTAAGAGCATCAGTCAGCAATTTGGTCAGTACTCACATGCGGCATTACAAGCGCCGGGCTAAAAGATATGAGTAATAACTGATGCTTATCTGGGATATGCCACTGCTAGTAAGGCAGCTTTTGGCAGAGAGACAGGGTGTTCATCGCCTGTTGCATCCGTCATCAATCAGCTAACTCTCTGTATTCACTCGATACAGCATACCTCAGTTCACTGCAATAAGGCGCATATTGGTCAGTAATCTGGTCAGTAATGCAGAACCCCCTGCAGGAACGCCATCTCTACTCACGCCCCGATTTCAAGCTGAACCGTGCAACTGCTCTCGCTGAGTGGCGTCAATTGTTGAGCGCATAGATTTAGGTTGTGCCTACAATCTGATGCTTGTTTTCATTAGGTTGACAGCTGCAATGGGATGGTGTCGAGTTTGGGAATTACGTCAGAAATTTCTCCCCATGTATAATATAAAGTCGCTATTTTGAGAATTTGAGCAAAGCTATACAGAATTGTTATTTTGAGCTACTGTATCGTTAGTATCAGTTAGTAAATGGGAGAGTGTAAATGTCACAACTGGAATTCTACACCGGCCTTTCGGCAGTTTGGATCGCAATCGCATGGGTGCCTTATGTTTTGGATCGCATCATGGTGCGTGGTCTTGCGGGGTCAATGGCAAACCCAAGTCTGGATCTTGCCCCGCAATCTGATTGGGCCGTGCGCGCCAAGGCGGCGCATGTTGTCGCGATCCAAGCATTTTCGGCATTCGCGCCTTTGGCTATTCTCGCGATGATCCGTATCCCCGAAGACGGCTATCCGAATATCTTAGCTATTACGTTTTTCATCGGCATCTTTGCGCATTACGTCATTTATGCGATCGGGATCACCGTACTGAGGACGCTAAGCTTTTCTCTTGCAGCGTTGTCGACATTGGCGCTGGGTTTGCGTGTATTGGGATTTATTTGATATAAAACTTTGAATTTTAGGGTGATTTTGACGGAGAGGTTGAGCTTAGTGTACCGATCATGTCCGTCATGGAACCCAGCCCCATTGCCACTCTTCTCGGCCACTCTGGTCCGTTAAAGGCTCAACAGGGGGCTGGGTGTGGGGCTATAGCGCAGAAATTGTCGCACTATAGCCCACTAGTGCTTTAACGTCCAAAATTGCATGCTAAGGCTATAAAACCGATCAATGCTTATTCTTGTGGTGGTACATAGGAAACTAATTTCGCCTTTTTGGAAGAAATAACAAGTTCTTCGCCAGTCCAACATGTTACTGTCTTAATTTCGCTTACTGCACCTCCTAAATAAGCAGACATAACCAGAGACATATAATCTGTCTGACTTTCATAATCAGTAATAATACATACTTCATAATCTTGCCCAATTAACCCGTAGTAGCCCAAAAACTTCCCTCCGGAACTCTCTATTGCTGCCTTTATGTTGGGCGTTCTGTCTTCTCCGTTTTTCATAATGCTCATGGCGACGTCGTCTTTGTAGTTTACGTAAGTAATTCTGATCGTCATTTTGATTTCTCCTGTTTCGCGTTTATGTAACAAATATGTGCGGTAAGTTTAATTAAATCTAGTTCATAAACTACATTGGTTTTACTTACACCCCACCGCATATTTCCCTCTCGCCCACTCTGTTCCATTAAAGGTGCAACAGGGGCTGGGTGCGGGGTTAGGTTGGCTGAGTGAGGGGGCTGCAAGACGGTCATCTCTACGCCGCATGAACTTATTCAGTTGGTTTTGTAAATTTAATTAACCTGCCATTCGGGCCATCTTCTATCACCCAAATGGCACCATCATGGCCCATTTCGACCTCTCTCACTCTTTTAGACCAACTGAAGCGTTCAGCTTCAAAAGGCTCTCCATTATCAAAGCCTATTCGGACCAGTGCCTTGCTTTTTAACCCACCGATAAATGCATTTCCATTCCATTCAGAAAATTCATCTCCTTCATAAAAAATTAGCCCCGATGGAGCCACGGTAGGTACCCAATAAAGTTTTGGTGCCATGAATTCTGGTCTTGTTTCATGATCGGGAATTCTTGCTCCACTATAATGATTGCCTTCCGATACTATTGGCCATCCGTAATTTTCACCGGCTACGATTAAATTAAGCTCATCGCCATGCCTTGGACCCATTTCGTGCGCCCACAGCTGACCATCTTTGGCAAATGCAATTCCAAGGGCATTCCTGTGACCGATTGTCCAAAAGGTTTTTGCGAGGTCACCTTCGTCCTGAAATGGGTTGTCTTTAGGTATGGTACCATCCTCGTTAAGGCGGATAATTTTTCCTAATGCCATGTCCCATTGCTGTGCAGGGGTTTGCTCTTGCCGGTCGCCAGATGTAATGAAAATCTTTCCAGCGTGTTGTGTTCCATCGAGGCCAATTGCAATTCTGTGGGAAAAATGTCCTTTCCCTGATTGAGCAGGTGTTTGCTTCCAAATGGTTTCAATATTTTTTAGCTGTGGTTTGTCTGAGTTTTCTAATGTGCCTCGTATTACGGACGCATATCGTGTCTTCCCTGCATCGTCTGAATCGATGTAAGAAATATAAACTAGGTTATTTTTTTCGTAATTTGGATGAAGAACGACATCACCTAATCCCCCTTGACCACCTGCAAAAACCTTTGGAACTCCAGATACTAAAGACTGTTCACCATTCGTATTTACGAGCCAAAGTTTTCCAGATTTTGTAGTGACCAGTAGGTTGTCGCTGTTAATGAAAGACATCGCCCAAGGACTGTTGAATTCAGAAACAACTTCCCCTTCCAATCTGCTATTTGCACTTCCAGTAATAACATTATTGGCCCAAGCATTTGAGGCAAAATTTATTAATAATATTAGAATAACTGTACGCATTTAATACCTATCCCACACATCGTATTTTTTCCAAACTTTGCAGGCAGAGTTCTGCATCATGTATAGCCCAAAGTCCGCACCGTTTATGCCGCAGTACCCGACTAGGTGGTCATATGTTTTCGCTCCTATCGGCGGTTGATCAAAAATATCCCACTGGCAACCAACCCAAGAGCCAACCAAATTTGCGCGCCTATTTTTTCATCCAAAATTAGCCACCCCAAAATCACAGCAAATACAGGAGATAAAAAGCTGAATGATGCAACAGATGATGCAGGATAAATTTTCATTAAGGCAAACCAAATCAAAAATCCAAAGCTAGCGACAGCGAAAATCTGAAACAACATACCTGCGATATGAATAGGCTCAATTTCACGTAAATATCCGCCAAAGAATGGTGCAGCTAATAATAACAACGGTGCGGAAACGATCAATTGCCAAATCAACTGCTGCTCAGCCGGCACTTCGGAAAACGGAGTTACCCGAACGCATAGTGCGATCCCAGCCCAACTGAGCGCGGCACCCAATGCTAGAAGATCCCCCAATAACGAAACCTCACCCGAGCTGCGATCAAGTACTGCCAAGGTCACACCCACCATCGCCAAACCAAGCCCAATCGCCCTCAAGCCTGACAGGCGTTCACCCGGTAGAAGCGTATGAGCCAATAGTGCCAGCCAAACTGGCATCGAATAAAAGATGATGGAGGTCCGCGACACAGTAGTCAAATCCAACGCAGTAAATAGACACATGAATTCAAAGGCGAACAAAAGACCCGAAATGGTTGCACCAAGCACTGCAGCTCTGGGCAATGCAATCCCAACGTTACGCCAAGACATCCAAAGCAACAAAACCAACATGCCACCAAGGGACCGCACACCAGCGCCAAAAATAGGCTCAAAGCCTCCAGCTGTTACTTTGACTACAACCTGATTGAAGGCTAGGTTCAGTGCAAAAAGCGTAAGTGCAACTGCACCAAACGTATCCATCTGTGTTTTGCGTTCCATGTTGCCACAAGGCGGCGCAATAACAATTATGTCAATGTAGCTTTTTACGATATGCGTTTCACAGTGTTGCCCAAATCTTTGGACCTACAAACGCAACACGCCGAAGATATTTAAGGTTTTGACTTTCTTTAAAATTCCCTCGGACGCTAATGAACCGCCGCCGCCGCGTTGTTTTAATTTCACTTCCTCAGAGGGATGATGTCCGTGTAATGCGAACCCACATCAGATCGCAGAGTGGCTTCCTAAAATTAGTGTAAACGCAACACGAATTTTCTTCGTCTCGATACTCGGCCTGCACAATATTCGTACACCCATTAATTTTGCCACGCGCCCGCACGCCTGCGCATCGATGCAAACTTGTTTGATTTGACACGCGGTTACGCAGCTGTTTGCCTATTGAGGCCATAGTGGTCCGCTAAAGGCGCAACAAGGGCTGGGTGTGACGTCAGGTTGGCTATGTGAGGCTGCAGGAACACCATCTCTACTCACGCACCAAATTCAAGCTAAACCGTGACGCTGCTCTCGCTGAGTGGTGTCAATTATTGAGCGCATAGATTTAGGCTGTGCCAGCAATCTGATGCGAGTTCTCATTTGTCTGACAGCGCCCAGCCGTGCCGTGCACCGCATCAAAAGGCCCGACACATGACCATAACCTGCAAACATCAAAGTCACTCAAATTAACCCTTGCATAAAAGGAGCCGTCCACACATGACAGTGCCAAATTGAAGGATACATTAATGGTTCATTCTAGCGCTTATCCTGACAACCCCCATTACATCACACGTAACGGTTGGCTACGTGCCGCGGTTCTTGGTGCAAACGATGGGATTGTGTCAGTGTCTGCTCTTTTGGTTGGTGTTGCTGCAGCTGAGCCTGATCCGCGTGTGACTTTAGTTGCTGGTGTCGCTGGCTTAGTTGCGGGAGCTATGTCGATGGCGGCGGGCGAATACGTTTCTGTATCGTCCCAATCCGACACCGAACAAGCCGATATAAAACGTGAGGAAATGGCGCTGCGTGATATGCCTGAAGCTAAATTTGAGGAATTGGTTGAAATTTACCGTTCCCGAGGTCTAAGTCCTGAAACAGCACGCACGGTTGCCCATGAACTTTCTGAAAAAGATGCTCTTGCTGCTCATGTACGTGACGAATTAGGACTGTCAGATATTCATATTGCTAATCCTCTTCAGGCTGCAATAACCTCGGGCTTGACCTTTAGCGTTGCAGCGGCAATTCCAGTTATTGCAGCATTTTTTGCACCATCTGCTCTGATTGCGCCTACAGTATTGGTGGTTACTGTCGCGGCACTTGCGGTGCTTGGGGCGCTTGGCGCCAAAGCCGGTGGTGCGCCGTTATTACCTGCAACATTGAGGGTTGTTGGCTGGGGGGTAACCGCGATGGCAGTAACTGCCGTGATAGGCTGGGTATTTGGCGTGAACGTTTGAATTGTTAGTCGTGTTCTAAAATTAGCCCCTACCGACTTCTTGCGGCCATTCTGGTCTGCTAAAGGCGCAACAGGGGCTGGGCGTGGGGTTAGGTTGGGGGTGTGGTGGGAAGACTGTGTTTAACGCAGTGAATAGGCTTTTAGCCGGCTAAAAGTTATTTTTTATAACATTTCTGAGGATGACCTTAACGGTGGATCTTCTTGTGGTGCAACCAATACCCCACCATTTTTTAACGGTGGGGTATTAGCCATCAGCACTTAACAGAACTTAATTGCTCAAATTCACATAAACTTCAGATTAAGGTTGAGTGGCAATCGCCTCTTCGATGAGCGCAGCAATTTTGATTTTGCCCTTGCCACGCACCCCAGCATCCAGAATGTCCTGTGCGTTGCTTACATCATTTCCAACTACAATTAAGGCTACCATTCCCATGGTTTGGTGTGGTTGACATACCACAGCAGTCAGACCTGCCTCGGTCACCAAATACTCAATCTCTTTATTCATTTTACCTTTGAATTTCTTTTGACCGTCAGGCAACGCATTTTTCACCGATTGTGCATTGTGGGATTTGTCGGTTGGAACAAACTTGATCACATCTCCAAGCTCAGCACGGATCAATTCTTGGCTGAACACCATTTTATCACCAGCTTCGTTTACATTCAGCATCTGAATTTCGATAGTTTCAGCAAACGCAGCAGCTGAGGATACAACGATGAGTGCTGCTGACAACAATAGTTTACGCATTTTGACTTCTCCAAATGTTATGTCTTTAGTTTTAACTAAGTTAATAGGTTGCTATTACCACTCGCTGTTCGACTAGGGCGACAGTTTGGCACATGAGCGAAGAAAAAAAGGTTGGTCGTTAATGCGTCTGAAAGTATCGCAGGTTCAAGAGGTGGCATTATTCACGCCATGTTGAATAGGCGCGTTTCGCAGTTTCGCCAAATCGTCCTGTTGCAAAGTCAGCCGAACGCCAAGTGTGCCACTTTCTTCATGAATGGGAAATTTGCGCAAGAAGATGTCGGCACCTTGGATATTGTCGAATGTCGCACACAAATGTGCAATTTGACTTATGAGCCATTCTTGCGTCTCGCGGTGACCTGTTTTGGCGAGTGTCCGAATGTCGACGATCAAAGGATCGTAGTCAAAAACATGGACCATTCCATCGCTTGGGATCAAAACCTTTGTGGGCGCAATGGATAAAATGAGATCAAGTAGATGATGATCCGGCATAGGGTTATCAGGGCCATAGGTTCCAATGTCCGTTGGCAAGATCATATCGCGTAGTTCGATCGTGCTGGTCAGTGTCATATCTGGTCTTGCTCCACGCTGTGGTTGTTGCACATTTCAGTAGGTAGCTGCAATTGGGTGCTTGGCAACATGCGGACGCCATTAATGAATGCATCCGGCATTACTTAGAAAGAACAGTAGTTGAAAACGCTAAAAAGGAGAGTGAATATGTTTGACAGCCGCTGACTTCCCGAACGGCCCTATTATGATTTTGATCGCTTCTTGGCTTCGGCTGAGCGGTATTTAAGCCGGAGTTTCAGGGTAAAACTATTGGAGTAGTATTGATTGATGTCGCGCATCTCAGCCGGTCACGAGGCAAAGGCGGTTAACGAGAAAACCAACATGTCCGCATCCTTTAAAGATGTGCGTTTGGGCATGTTATCCCCCTGTTCTGTGCGTATGCAGCTTGCCGCGCCATTTCAATGATTGTGTGTTCAAAGCGACTAGATCAGCCTTTCCTGCGATTATATCGTTGCATAGTTCCACGGCTTGCAAAGCCTGTTTGTGGCTCAGGTGTTTATAAGCAGGGCGTGGCAGATGATCGTACCAGACGCCTTCACACACCGTGTCCAATACTATGCGTTGAAAACAGTGATCGTTGCGCACGGGCCAGTTTTTGTGCGTTGTGCATGCAAGCTGCGGCATCGTCTCTTTTGTCATTACACTGTAACGTGACACGAGGTCAGCGGTTCGCAGTTCAGCATCTGTCATTACAACCTCCTTGGTTACCCGCAAACGTAGTGCGCAGAAACGCTTCGCAAATGCTTGATTGTCGCAGGGGGTAGACCTCGACGCTGGATTATTCGCCGCTATCTAGTAAATCATGAGACTTTCTGACTCCCGTCCTTTGATGCGAATTTTCTCGCTTGCGTTTAATTTTTTCTGTGCGCCCACTGGGGCGTTTCGCATATCGATCGCCTTGCTTTATGGCGTTGTGTGCCATGTGATATTCACAGCTGCGGTATTGGCGATGATCGCCGGACCGTTTCATGACCTACGTCAACGCCCCGTTCATGAAGAAGGTCCTCTACATTACGAAGAGAAAGTGGAAATCGAACGTACATCATTACTGCAAGTCGGATGACTTCAGGGCTAGTTTTAACTAGCCCTTTGAAGATTCACTTCCTAGACGTTCGTTTTCCGCTTTCTCTTCGTAATGTGGAGGATTTACCCCATTAGCATGGCGTTGACGTAAGTCATGAAACGGTGTTGTAAAGAAAAGGCTATGCAGTGGATACCTATCAGGCCATTTGGGTCCAGACCCAGATTTTCCCGGCGGCCAGATAAGCCCGATTGGCTGAGGCATCATTCGCCCCAACGACACAGGAGATTAAACTATGTTTGGAACGATTGACGGTACCGGATACGAAATCCTCGACCCGGTTTTTGAGGACTGCATTATCGGTCATGCAAAGATTGAGCGTCTCTGGTCGGGCGGGCGTTGGGTAGAAGGACCAGCATACTTTCCCGCGGGGCGATATCTGATTTGGTCGGATATTCCCAACAATCGCATGATGCGCTGGGATGAAACAGATGGCTCTGTCTCTGTATTCCGAGACCCCTCGAACAACTCTAATGGGCATACTGTCGATCAGCAGGGCCGGCTGATTTCCTGCGAGCATCTTTCGCGCCGTGTTATCCGAACAGAATTTGATGGCACGCTCAAAGTCATTGCGGATCGCTATCGGGGAGACCGTCTCAATTCACCGAACGATGTGGTTGTCAAATCTGATGGTTCAGTTTGGTTCACAGACCCAAGCTATGGTATCATAATGGACTATGAGGGCGCGCGTGCAGAAAGCGAGATCGGGGCCTGCAATGTGTATCGTTGGGACCCAGAGAGCCAAGAAATTGAGTCAATGGCTACCGATTATATCAAGCCAAACGGGTTGGCATTTTCTCCCGATGAGACAGCATTATTCATCACGGATACTGGCGGCACTCATGAAGCGGATGGCCCCAGGCACATGCGCCGCCATAGTATAGGTGCAGATGGTAAAACGCTTGGCGCAGGCGAAGTTTTTGCGACCTCTACCGCAGGGTTTTTCGACGGATTTCGAATTGACACCGGCAATCGTATTTGGACAAGCGCCATGGATGGGATTCATTGCTATGACAGCGCGGGCACTTTGATTGGAAAAATCTTGATCCCAGAGATCGTATCGAATGTTTGTTTTGGGGGGCTAAGGGGAAACAGGCTTTTCATCACGGCAACAACTTCTCTTTATGCAATTTATTTAAATGTAAACGGATCCCGTCTATAATGACGGTTAATTTCATCTGTCTAACGGTTCTCATATTATGATTTAAGCCGCTCCATCAAACGCTCTATAATTTTCAAAGTAACCTCTTCGCCCTTATCAGATGATGAGTTACATGCCGATTTAGTGTACCAAGTATTATTTTCCGATACGCGAGCTATTTCGACTCCTTCTGGGGCAAGGGCCATTAAGAGCGAAGTTTCTCCTTCTCCGGCATGATCAAAAATATAATTTTTGATAATCGCAGCATCCATTAATGGATGTAATTTTATCCAATTAAACGGGTCATTCCCTGACTGATGTTGAGTATAATAATCATTCATATCTTGCGCGCCCCACCAACCCTCGCCGTTGGTGCGTTCTAAGAATTTAAAAATTGCCTGCCTTGCACCAACTTTAAAAGCTAAGTCAGTTGGCATGCCTGCTGAAAAGTTTTCTGTTTGGTGGTGTATGACCCCGTGTATATTTCGGAAGCCTATTCTCAGTAGGCCCGTAAATATTTGCTCGGCTAAAGGAGCAAGTACTGCTGCATCAACATGCAAGGTGCCACTGCTTTCAGGAGCAGCCACTGCATAACTGGCGGCCCCGTAACTAAATGGTGGAAGAATAACCACTTCCATCTGGCTCTCTAACCTATCCAAGCTCTTGGTCACGGCAAGGGTGTCCATGCCCACGGCCATATGCTCACCGTGATATTCCATTACCCCTATGGGGAGTAAAACTGGTGTATGTTTGGTGATCGCTTCTTTAATTTGGTAAGGTAACATCAATTCAAAGCGCATATTAAAACCTTTATTAGATTATTCAAAAAAATTAAGAGGTGTGAATTGTGCTCAAAGATCTATCAAGATGGGTATATCCACCATCAACGAAGAGAAACTGTCCCGTTGTGTGAGAAGACCATTGTGAGAGGAGAAATATTACCGACATTGCTACTTCGGCTGACGTCGTCATTCTTTTTTCTAGGGGAATATTCGTAGCAATCGCCTGTAATTTGTCTTGTGGGCTTTCAAAAGACCTAAGCCAATGGTCATACATTGGGGTCATTACTTCGCCAGGAATAACTGCATTAACCCTTACCCCAAAAGCTGCAAGATCAACTGCCCACTCGCGCGTTAATGAAGTAATTCCGCCTTTTGAGGCTGCGTACCCTGAAGTGCAGCCCTGTCCGGTAAAAGAAACCTTTGAACCAATATTTACGATTGTACCTTTGTTTTTTTTAAGTGCTTCAAGGCATAGATGAGCCATCGTAAAATAGTGGATAAGATTGGCTTCTATTGACGAGCGGAACTGATCAAGGCTTGAAGTAAGTCCAACGCCATCATTCATTCCAGCATTATTAACAAGACCGTCTATGCGACCAAATTGATCAATTATTTGGCCTACAGCTTTGCGGCAGGGATCTTCTTCCACCAAGTCCACTGTGATCCATTGGGGCTCAGGAATAATACTACTGTCTTGCCCCCATTTCACCTCAACTTTTTTCACCCTATCAATAACGATCGGGATAGCTTCAAGGGCTTGCAGTTTTTTTACAATTTCTTGACCGATACCCGAGGCGCCACCGGTCACTAGGATTACTTTATCTTTTAGACCGAGTTCCATTTCTCAGAACCTTCAAGTTAAATTCCAGCTTTTAGGTTTCTTCCTTTATCATGCTGGGGCTTAATCAGCCTCTCTGTCAAGCCCGGTGATTGGCTCTGTCAGATAAAACTTGCTTGAAGCGGTCAGCTTGTTTTTATATTGCCTTTGGGTGACAAAACATTTTCCATTTAGCTATTTTAAAACCAGCCCTGAAGTCATACGGCTGGCTCTGTCATACAAAGCTACTTGAAGCGTATAGGGCTAATTTTAGCTTCCTCGGATAACAAAATAATCTTTAGGTTGCTACTTCAAAACCAGCACTGAGGTCATTAGTTGGCGGTGGTATTTTATGTTCAATTTTGGCTTTTGCCTCGCAATATTGAAGATTCACTGCATGAGCGAGGCGGTGACGTAAGCCACGAAATGGCCCAGTTTTTGTTTAACCCCTTTTGGCAAATGTTAACCTGGGTGAAGCGGTAAGGACAATTTTAGATTCTACAATCCGAGGCGCGTTTTCATTTGTTTGACAGATCCTTCTAGCGGTCCACCACACAAGCTTACGGGAAAACAAAAGTCCTGTCTAAATTGGAGTTCTATTAGAAGTGAGGCTGCTGATGTTGAAATATGTTTGTCTGGGGACACCGCTTAGTGGTATACTAGGTTGAGATTATGAGAAATTTGTAACGATCCACATATCCTATTGGACAGTGGGGGCTGAATTTTCTGCTATTTTTAATAGAGAGGGACAGCATGGAAAAGAGAAGAGTGGGCAGGACCCAGCTGAAAATCGATGTTATTGGTCTGGGTGGTGCGCCCCTTGGTGGTAATTTTGCTGATCTTAATTATGCTCAAGGAGTTGAAATTGTTTCAAGTGCCCTTGACGCTGGTATGTCCTATTTTGACACGGCGCCATGGTATGGATTTGGGCGCTCAGAACGTGTAATTGGGGATCAATTACGTGGAAAAAATTACATACTATCAAGCAAAGTGGGGCGGCTGCTGGCTCCTGGCGCGGTTACTAATCCGATGAGTTTTGGTATGATAGATCCACTGCCGTTTCATCCTATTTATGATTACACTTATGACGGCGTAATGCGCGCTTTTGAGGATGGGTTACAAAGGCTTGGTTTAGACCGAATTGATATTTTGTTGGCTCATGACATTGGAGTTTTTCAACATGGCGATTGTAATTCAAAGCATTTCAAAGACTTAAGTGACGGCGGCTACAAGGCTATGGCTGAACTGCGTGCTGAGGGCCGTGTGAAAGCAATCGGGCTTGGCGTAAACGAAAATGAAGTTTGTTTAGACGCTTTGGGGATAGGTCAGTGGGATGTATTTCTACTTGCTGGACGGTACACACTTCTGGAGCAGACACCGCTTGATGCGCTTTTCCCTGCTTGTGAGCTCGCTGGGACCACTATTATATGTGGTGGCCCGTTTAATTCTGGTATTTTGGTTGGCCGTGAGATGTGGAACTATGATACAGCTCCAAAATCAGTCATAAAAAAGGTCAGGGCCTTGGCTGAGGTGGCAAATGAATTTGGCATACCTCTTCCCGCAGCAGCACTTCAATTTCCGCTCGCTCATAAAATTGTTACTTCAATCATCCCTGGCCCTCGTTCAAAAAATGAACTTCAAGAAATTCTCACTTGGCAATCCCTTGACGTTCCAATCGATTTTTGGACTGCACTAAAATCCAAGGCTCTTATTCATGAAGATGCTCCTATCCCATGAAATTCCTGATGAGTCTGTTTTTGGATTTTTTCTATTAGGGTTTGCTAACAGGCTGGCCTGTCGTTTGTGGGGCCATGAGCGAATTGTATAAATTTATTCTTAATTCTAAATTGTGCTGCACAGGTTCAGTTACCCGATCTCATTAATCTATCGACCATGTTGCGGCTGGGCATCGAGGGGGCTGTTCCAGCTTTCGTGACGGAGATCCCTGCTGTGGCGCAACCATAGCGTACAGCATCTAATGGTGTTCGCTTTTCAGCCAAAGCAGCAGCAAACCCGCCGTTAAATGCGTCTCCTGCGCCGGTCGTTTCAATAACGTTACCGGCTATCACAGCTGGAACAAGTCCGAGGCCATGCACAAAAGCGCCCTGCTCGCCCATCGTTATAATAGGCGTCCCAACGCCCAAATCGCGTAAAACGTCGCAAGCTCGCTTCGCTTGCGACTGTGTCCGAACGGAAATACCGGTTAAAAATTCACACTCCGTTTCGTTTGGTGTCACATAATCGCATAGAGCTAGCATGCCGTCAGGCAAGATTGCGGCGGGTGCAGGGTTGAGGACTGTGGTCACGCCAGCTGCTCGAGCTATTTCCAGCCCACACATGGCGGCATCCATTGGTTGTTCAAGCTGCGTTACAAAGACATCCGAGTCCGCGATCAATGCAGCATGGGCGTGAATAAAAGCAATATCAATCAATGTTGCAGCCCCGGGCGCAACGATAATTGCGTTATCACCTGTGCTGTCTTCGATAAAGATGTGAGCTGCGCCAGTATAGGAGCTACTGAGTTGCTGCACATGGGGAATAACCCCTGCTTTTCTCCAAGTATCAAACGCTAGTTTTGAAAAGTCGTCTTGGCCCAGTTTCGAAATAATATGGGTTTCAGCGCCCATGCGGGCAGAGGCTACGGCCTGATTTGAGCCTTTTCCACCGGGACCAAGCGTAAAGGAGGTGCCCATGATGGTCTCTCCCATATTTGGCATCCGTGCCGCGCGATAGGCAGTATCAGCAACGAAGACCCCGAGTATAACAACTTTGCCCATGATTAGCCCTCATCCGGCGGCACGACGCCTTTGCGAAATGCAAAGCAGCCATAGAAACGCCGTTCGCCAGTTTGGATCACTGCATAGGCTTTCTTTGCTCGGTCATAAAAAGCGAAGCGTTCGATTTCAATCAACTTAGGACCGTTGACTGCAGTCACTTGGGCTTGGACCTCTTCCATCACCGGCAGAATCTTGTTTGGCTCTCCAACTACTTGCATTCTTGCCGCAGCATCATCGACAAATGTGTCAATGGGGTAAAGCGAGAGCACAGCTCGAATGACATCAGCGGCGCTGCGGTCTATCCGGAGGACCTCTCCCAATATAGTTTCTCTAGCAACACTGTCGGATGGAAAATTTGTATCGGCAATAATTAAATCATCTCCATGTCCCATCGCGCGCAAAGCGTACAACACGTCAGCATTCAAAATTGGATCAATTCCCTTAAGCATCCAAGTCTCCTGAAATTATCTATTAAAGTTGAGCACCGCTCTTATAGTCGAACACATGAAGATGGTCTTGGTCAGGTATGAGGTGAATTGTTTGTCCACTTTCAAAAGTATGACGTTCTCGGAAAACCGCCGTGACGTCCTGGCCTTCATATCGCAAAAAAACCATCGTTTCTGCCCCGGTAGGTTCAACAACTTTGACCTTCATTGGTAGGCCACCCTCTTTGGCCAAAATTAGATGCTCCGGTCTAACTCCAAGTTTAACCTTACAACTCCCACTTGGCCCTGCAAAAAATTGATCTCCAATTTTTACCATGCCATCAGACAAATTTCCACTGAGTAGGTTCATCGATGGTGCCCCGATGAAGGTAGCAACAAATTCGTTCGCTGGATTGTCATAAAGTTCAAGCGGCGTACCAATCTGTTCGATTATTCCATCCTGCATTACCACAATTCTGTCTGCCAATGTCATAGCTTCGATTTGGTCGTGTGTTACAAAGACGGTCGTCGTTTTCAAGCGTTGATGCAATTCTTTGATTTCAGTGCGCATCTGAATGCGCAGCTTGGCGTCAAGGTTAGACAGTGGCTCATCAAATAAGAAGACCTGAGGATCACGAACGATGGCACGACCCATGGCAACACGCTGACGCTGTCCTCCAGACAGATGACGCGGCTTGCGGTCTAGGTATTCTGTCAGGCTGAGAATATCAGCGGCTTCTTTCACTCGGCGATCAATTTCAGCCCTACTAGTTTTTGCGACCTTAAGCGCAAAACCCATATTTTCTGCCACAGTTTTGTGAGGATATAAAGCATAGGTCTGAAACACCATTGCAATATCGCGTTCAGATGGAGGTAAATTGTTCACCACACGCTCACCTATTGCGATGGTACCGCTATCAATAGGCTCCAATCCCGCGATCATCCTAAGCAATGTGGATTTACCGCAGCCAGATGGACCAACGAGAGCAACGAACTCACCATCCATAATATCTATGTTAAGCCCGTGTATTACTTCCAGAGCCCCATAAGATTTACGAAGTTCTTTAATCCTGACATTTGCCATTGTGCGTTGCCTCCCTAAGCTACGATGCTATCCAAAGCATTAAACTCTGTCCACGCCAACTAACGACTTTTGTTGACTTTAATTTTTATTACATCATAATACTGTTAGGATCAGGAGCTTCTTGGGGCTAGCGCATTAAAATTATTGATATTTTTTTTCATATGTTAATGCCTCAAATTAACGATTTTTTTAACGATCCTTGGGAGGACTAAAAATGAAAGTCGAACTATATAATTACATAAAAGCTGCTCAAAAGATGAACCGGCGTCAGGTATTAAAAGGCTCTGCTGCACTTGGAGCGGTTGCAATGATGCCCCAATCGGCATTCGCCGGTGGGCATGGGAATGTTAGAGCTGAAATTCTAAAAATTCCAGGTGTCGGCGCTGGATCACCTACCGATAGTGACTGGCAAAAAGTGGGTGAAATGTGCCTTGGCGCGACCAAGGGCAACGTCGATGAGGGAGAGTTCGAAGGGGTTGAGTTGACCTTTATGGGGCTAAACAACCAGAATTTACATAACTTCCTGTTTCGAGGTTTCTTGAAGCCATGGGAAGCCTACACGGGTGCAAAGATCAATTGGATCGACCTCGCCCAAGGCGACTATAACGCCCGCCTTCAGCAGTCAATTGCTACTGGTACCGTTGATTTTGATATTATCGAGATGGGTGCCCCATTTGAGGGTGATGTACTTGGCAAGGGCCTTGCTTCAGAAATGCCTGAGTGGGTCAAAGAGCAAATCGACATGGACGACTATGTAGATTACCTCAAGGCGCCCGTTGGTACCTGGGGTGGTAAAACGTACCGCGTGTCTATTGATGGCGATTGCCACACGTTTGCCTATCGTAAAGATTACTTTGGCCCGGGCTCTATCACTGGCCGTGATGTACCTACCACTTGGCAGGAAATCAATGAGGTATCCAAGGAATTGATTGGTAAGGAAGATCCACTCACCGGACTTCCCGCACACGGGTATCTTGATCCACTTAAGGGCTGGGGTGGCTTCGGTTTCTACTTCCTTGAAAACCGTGCATCAGCATATGCTAAGCACCCTAACAGCCCCGCGTGGTTGTTTGAGCCAGACACAATGAAGCCAATGGTAAATAATCCAGCTTGGGTACAAGCAATCCAAGACGTCATGGATTTGATCGAAGCGGGCGCATATCCCACTGATCAAATCAACGCAGACCCAGGCACAACCGCATTCCAACAGTTCCTAGCTGGAACTGGCTCAATGCTAACGTGGTGGGGCGACGTAGGATCCAGTGCACGTACATCTGACACATCTGTTGTCGGTGATGTTGTCGGCTTTGGCGTCAATCCAGCTTCCGATCGTGTCTATAATGCTAAAGCTGGAGCATGGGAGGAAACCAGAAACGAGGCACCAAACATGGCCTACATTGGCTGGGGTGTTTACGTTATGGCAACCGTAGAAGGCGACGAGAAAAAGAAAAAGGCAGCTTGGTCTGCTGCTGCCCATCTTGGCGGCAAAGATCTTTCTCTTTGGGCATCTGCATATCCATCGGGCTTCCAGCCTTACCGCAATTCACACTTCCAGTATGATGAGTGGGAAGAAGCTGGCTATGACCGTGAATATGTCGAGGATTATCTCGGCTCTAACGCAGATAGCTATAATCACCCGAACGCGGCGATTGAACCGCGTATTCCTGGCATCTTCCAATATTACTCTGTGGCAGAAGATGAGTTGGCAAAGGGCTATGCGGGTCAATATGGCTCTGCGCAAGAAACCGCAGATGCTATTGCGGCAGCTTGGGAGAAAATCACAGACCAGATCGGCCGTGACAGCCAGATTTCAGTGTACAAAGCATCGCTTGGCATGTGACCATAATTCTTTATAATTTGAACAGGCGGCGCCTCGGGGCCGCCTGTTTTTTAATGAACAAACATCTCCCATTTTTATAGAGACCCATTATGAATACAGATGGCGACCTTCTACACACGGTGACTGCCGATAATATTTCGGACGCCCGCAAACGTCTCGGCAAAACAATGGTGTGGGGCTCTGCGCTGCTTTGTGCTTCAATGGCGGTCTTGCAAGCGGCATATCAGGCAGAACATATCAGTATTGGCTTCGAAACTTGGCGTCCAATTTTATATGCGTATATGCTCTGGGCTACGGCGCTTTGTTTAGCACAGGTCATCGTCAATGGAGAGAAGGGAAAGCGCACCCTTTTTGTGCTCCCAGCCGCACTCTTTGTTGTAAGCCTTGTTATCTTCCCTCTACTTTTTGCGCTTTATATTTCTTTCACGGATTGGAACCTCGCATCTCCAAATGGGCCGCAGCCCAATGGTTTGGACAATCTTTATCAGATGTGGAACGACAGCTTCTACTGGAATGCACTGAAGAATATGGTCTACTATGTATTAGCAGTGAGCGTAGAATACGTACTAGCATTTGCCTTAGCACTCCTGCTGAACGCCCAAATCCGGGCCCGTAAATTCTTCCGTGTCGTTTTTCTCCTACCGTTAATGCTAAGTCCTGTAGCGGTGTCATGGATGATTGGGAAATCCATGTTTGAGGTCCGATTTGGGCCAGTTTCACGTCTTATCCGAGAGTTTGGGGGGGAGCCAACATTCTTTGGAAACCCTGAGATTGCGCGATTTATGATAATGGCCATGGACGCGTGGACTTTTATTCCGTTTATGATGATTATGCTTTTGGCTGGTCTTCAAGCCTTGCCGCGTGAAGTTATTGAAGCCTCAAAAGTTGATGGTGCATCTGGCTGGCAGAGTTTTAAGGAGATTGTATTTCCGTTGATGCTGCCGGTGTCTGTTACAGCTGTGGTGATCCGCATTATTTTTAAGTTGAAATTAGCCGACGTGATCATAAATGTTACATCCGGTGGGCCAGGTGGTGCAACCGACAGTGTCACAAGCTTTATCTTTCGCGAATATAGAGACCGCTCAAATGTAGGCTATGGCACATTACTGGCCATGGTTTATCTTGTTCTTATTGTGATATTTGTGACCCTACTTTTGAAACTGGTTAGCCGATGGATGGAGAGGCCTGCATGACTGCAATTTTTAAAGAACATGAATCTGACCGGCGGGTAACAAGTAAATGGTGGGCGAGCCGTATAGCAATATACACAGCTCTTTTCATCTGGATGATAGTCTGCCTATTTCCAATTTTGTGGACGATAACAACTTCATTTAAGTTGGCTCCAGACGTTATGAAGGGAAACCTAATCCCGTGGTGGGATTTTACGCCAAGATGGAAAGGTTGGGAATCTATTGGAATTTCGCCGCGATTGATTGGAGAGGTCTCAACCGTACGTGAAGAATTTCTAAAACGGTTTTGGAACAGTACCATCATTTCAATCTCTGCAGCGCTTCTTGCAGTGCTGTTAGGGTCGCTAGCTGCTTACGGTCTATCACGGTTCAGCTACCGATTTGGATTCATGAAAAACTCAGACATTTCGTTTTTTTTCCTGAGTCAAATGATCCTACCCCCCGTAGTGCTTGCTCTCCCATTTCTTATTTTATATAAATCTTTAGGACTATTAGACAGCAGAATTGGACTTATTTTACTGTATACTTTGATGGTTTTACCTATTGTAATTTGGATTATGCGTGACCAATTCCATGGTATTCCGATCGAATTAGAAGAAGCTGCTCTTGTCGATGGCCTTGGAATTTGGGGAGCCTTCATGCAGATCGTTTTGCCAATAGCGCTTCCAGGTATGGTAGCCGCATTTATTCTATCGCTAGTACTTTGCTGGAATGAATATTTTTTTGCAGCGCTACTAACATCAAGTAATGCCTCAACATTACCAGTCATGGTTGCTTCACAAACCGGATCACAGGGGATCAACTGGTGGTCGATGGCGGCACTTTCATCGGCTGCAATTCTTCCACTTGTAATTGTTGCTATCTTTCTGGAGAAATATATTATCAAGGGTATGGCCGCAGGTGCAGTTAAGTAAGTTCTGTGGCAATATCCTTGGTCTGCTCATAAAGCCTATGAAATAAATCATGTGCCTTGTCATATGTTGCGCTTGGCTGAGCAATTATCGTTTTAGCCACCGGGTTCCACTTTGAGATACTATCTCGCTTAATCAAACCAATAGCAGTTGCCGCCAAAAATGCATTGCCATAGCTTGCCCCTGAGGTTTTTTCACAGACCATTTGATCAATACCAGTTATGTCAGAGGTCACTTGAAGCCACAGGGCATTCTTTGTTCCTCCACCAACTGCAAGTAAACGTGTGGGTGCCTGACCAAGGTCAGTAAAGGTATCGGTCACGTGGCGTGTGCCATGGGCAATACCTTCAATTAACGCACGGTACATGTCTCCACGCGTGTGCATAAGGTTAAACCCGAACATAGCGCCTTTGGCGTTTACGTCATGGATCGGTGTCCGCTCACCTGAGAAATACGGCAACATCAACAGTCCATTAGCGCCAGGGGGAGATTTGGCAGCCTCCGTAGCTAGGGCCGAAAAAGCATCTTTGACGGATAGATCTCGCGCCAATTGATCGCGAAACCAATGGGTAAGTGTACCAGACGTGGCCAGCCCTGCCATTGATGCATGCTCCCCTTTAAACAACCAAGGTGCATACCAGATGCGTGGATCAGCAACTCTAGACTGCGCGCGAAGGATGATAAAAACGGTCGAACCATACATCATCATCATATCGCCCGGCTTATCCACCCCAACAGAAAGTGCCTCTGCAGCTGCATCTATAGTGCCCACTGTAACGGGCGTGCCGCAGGCAAGACCAGTCATCTCCGCTGCCTCTTTGGTGACCTGGCCCGCAATTTCATCTGACCACATTAATCGAGGCAGTTTTTCTAATGGCACGATGTCATCAGCAAGATCATCGACCCACGACTGTGTAGTGACATCATAGAGTGGAGAGAAATTAGCTGCTGTATAGTGATCTATTACCACCTCCCCTGTGAGGCGCATGACAATGAAACTGGTCGAACCAAGAATATAAGATGTTTTTGAAAAAATTTCAGGGCGATGCCGCTTCAACCAGAGTATTTTGGGTCCAACAGACTGGGACGTCAGGGCATTACCACAACGGGCGATTATAGTTTCTTCGCCGATACGCTCGCTTAGTTCACGGACTTCAGATTCGGCCCGGCTATCAACCCCGTACAATACACCGTTCATTAATGGATCACCGTTTGCATCCACCGGTAGCATACATGGACCGATCGCGCTGCAGGCGATGGCTTTGATTTGAGAGGCGTCTACGCCACTTTCACTTAAAAGAGTTTTGCAAATAAAAACAAAATCTCCCCACCAGTCCGCTTCTGGATTGTGCTCTGCCCAGCCTGGTTTGGGCACCAGCATTTTATGCGCGCGCGCCGCTTGTGCGTGGATCTCACCAGTCTGGTCCACCAAAACGCCTTTGGTCTCATAGGTGCCTATATCAATCCCTAGAGTTAATTTGATCAAGTGTAATCATCCCGGTTTAAAGAAAAATTCGGGCCAATCTGAGCAAGTGCCGCCTCTAACAATTGAGCAAGCGAAACTAAATCATTCAAATCGCAAAGCTCGCGTGCCGAATGCGAATACCGCATCGGAAATCCCAGATCGATAGAGGCCACACCTTCGCCAACCAGTTGTACATAAGATAGGTCTGTCAACACTCCCACCTGTGCACTGCGCTGCAAAGAAATATTTTCAGCACTAGCAGTCCGTTCAAATAGATTGACCATCGCCGGATGCGGAATCACCCCGTTAAGCGTGCCTCTTCCGTGGAAGGAATACATGCTCATTCCTGGGCCACCACCCAGCACCATTTCCCCACGCGCTTCCATATCAGGAGTGTCAGTCGCAAGCATTAAATCAAGCTGGATCGCAATGTCGGGAAGTAAATTTTGCGCCAATGGCAAGGCGCCACGAAGGTTGAACTCTTCAAGCACCGTGAATGCTAGATCAACCGGGGGACCATTTGTACGGTTTTTTAAAAAACGTGCGACCTCTAGTAGCACAGCACAGCCCGCTCGGTCATCAATACTGGTCCCACAAATGCGGTCATTGTTCAGCGCTACGGCCTGAGGCGCATAAACGACTGGCGAGCCAATACGGATACCAGCCGCCTCAACCTCGGCCGAGCAAGACATGCCTGTATCTACATAAAGCTCAGCGTAGGGAGTGACGTGATACTTTTCTGAGGCTGTGGTCGCATGATGGCTCTTATTTGAAATTAAACCAGATACATCCATGTCTTTTCCAACACAAATTAAAACTTCTTGAGCGGCTAATGCACGTTCGGGCACTCCCCCGAGGCGTTCCAAACGAATGCGCCCATCTGCCTCGATTTTGCGTACGATGAACCCAAGCTGATCCATATGTGTGAACAACATAACGCGTGGCCCATCGCCAGGAAAATGCGCGACCAAATTACCTAAACGATCCGACCTGCTTTCCACACTGATTGCATGCAAACGGTCGCGCAGATCGCGCCGCACGCGGTCTTCATGGCCAGACAATCCAGGGACCTTCATCAGATCCATTAAGTCACGCTTGATACGGTCTTTCATTTGCGTGCCGCGCGTACGCGGTCCATGAAATCTAAAGCTCGTTCTGGATCGATGGCGTTCCACGTGTCCCCGTCAACTTTTAGAGATGATCCAACGATGCAGCCGTCAGCTATTGCTAAAACATCAGCTACGGTTTCATGCTTTACACCAGTATTTGCCATAACCGCCGTCTGAGGCAGCACGGCTTTCACAGCTTTTAAATCTGAGAGGGGCGCCGCTTCACCGGTAATTTGTCCCGAAACTAGAATTGCATCAGGAATGGATGAAAATACTGCACTGCGCGCACGATCTGGCAAGGATCGTTGATCAAGCGAATCTGCAAATTCGGCGCAAACATTATAAAGCAGTGCCATATCCGGGCGACCCAATCGATCGCGATAGCGCATGGCTCGTCCCGCATCAGGTGTCCATGGCCCCATGTCAGACGCATAACTACCAGTGAAAATTTCACGTACAAAAGCCGCGCCCGTCGCCACTCCCAATGCAATACTTGACATCGGGTCCCAGAGCACGTTCACACCAAATGGCACAGTAATTTCGGATTTAAGCTGGCCAATAATCGCCGCCATTGTAGCCGTTGATGCGGTGTCGACATTAAATTCGTATGGGCGGTCATTTTCATTGCCAAACATGACCCCATCAAACCCCGCCTTTTGCAAAGCTAAAAGATCAGCACGCGCAAATTCAACCAAATCGAAAGTCGGATCGAAAAGGGGAGAGCCTGGTAGCGCCCCAATATGAACCATACCGATAACCGGTTTGGTCTCTATAAAAATATTTTTTAGCTTTACACTCAAAATCGTTTCTCCTTTGATGTTGATGTTATAATTGATGGGCTTTTCATGCAAAAGAAAACTGAGTAACTTACTTTCATAGCATAGGGAGATTGAGATGGTGTTGCGCACAAGGCACTGGGACCGGCTCGGCAATGGTGGCCTTACGTTCACTGAACTTGGCTTTGGTACAGCTCCATTGGGAAACCTTTATAAGGCCATCTCTGATGATGATGCGCGTGCAACTCTTGATGCCGCCTGGGAGGGGGGGGTCCGTTACTTCGACACCGCACCACTCTACGGCTTGGGATTATCAGAAACACGCTTGAACCCATTTTTACGAGATAAGCCGCGGGAAAGTTACATTTTATCCACTAAGGTTGGCCGCCTAATCGAATATTGTAGTCCCGAGCACCGTGCGGGTGTAGGTAAATGGTTCGACGTGCCGCAACGCAGGGAAAATTTTGACTACACCTATGACGGCGTTATGCGCTCGTTTGAGCATTCATTTTCACGTCTTGGTGTTGACCAAATCGACATTCTTTATGTTCATGACCTTTGTGCTTTTTCTCATGGGTCCAAAGCGGCCTCGGATATGCGCGTTGAAGAGTTCTTTGGCGGTCGTGGATATGACGCAATGATCTCTTTGCGCGATCAAGGGCTCATCAAAGCGATTGGCGGGGGGGTGAACGAGTGGGAGGTCTGTCAAACCCTTGCGGAACGAGGTGATTTTGATCTTTTCTTACTGGCGGGACGTTATACCCTTTTAGAGCAAAAAGCGCTGGATAGCTTTTTGCCACTTTGCGAAGCTCGTGGAATTGGAATTGTAACGGGCGGACCATATAATTCAGGTATTCTTGCTACAGGGGCTAAACCTGGATCCTTTTACAACTACGATCCCGCCCCCAAACACATCATCGACCACGTCAACGCAATAGAGGAGGTTTGCTCCTCTCACGGCGTTCGTCTGGTCGATGCGGCTTTCCAGTTCCCACTTTTGCATCCGGCCCATGTAGCAGTGGTTCCCGGTGGGCAAGGTGTGTCTGAAATGATGGGTAATTTGCAAGCTACGAAGACAAAAATTCCCAAAGCACTTTGGGCAGACCTGAAGGCCACAGGTTTGATGCGGGAGGATGCTCCAACATGACCCTTGTTTTAAAAGCTGGTTTGAAAATCGATGCACATCAACATTTTTGGCAACCGCTGCGCGGTGACTACAATTGGATTCCAGAAAATAACGTTACGTTGAACCGTGCCTATGGCCCATCTGATCTTGGGCCATATTTGAAAAGACATGGCATCGACGGCACTGTTCTCGTGCAAGCCGCCGCAACCTTGCAGGAAACTGAATATATGTTGGGACTAGCCGATGCTACGCCGTCCATCAAAGGAGTTGTCGGATGGATTGATTTTGAGCGCCCGAATGATATGGTGCATCTTGAACGGTTTGCAGCACACCCCAAATTTCTTGGGGTCAGACCAATGATTCAAGATATTCCAGATGTAAACTGGATGCTGCGCCCAGATATAGAATGGGCCTTTCGCGCCATAATAGATATGGATATTAGCTTTGACGCGCTTGGCTTCCCTGTACATTTGCCTAATTTTTTAACCTTGATCACGCGTTACCCTGGGATGCGAGTCGTCTACGATCATTGCATGAAGCCGCAAATTTGCGATCAACGCAAAGGTAAGGATGCTTTTTCTCAATGGGCTTCTGGCATATCACGACTGGCCGATGAGACGAATGGCGTTTGTAAATTTTCTGGGATTGTTACCGAAGCGGGGAACGGCTGGTCAATAGATGATCTACGCCCATTCGCAGAGCATGTTTTGAATGCCTTTGGCCCAAACAGGGTTATGTGGGGATCAGATTGGCCCGTTTGCCGGTTGCAGGCGGAATATGGCGATTGGCACGACATTGCTCAGGATTTGACGATAAGCATGTCCAAAGAAGATCGTGCAGAAGTTTTTGGTGGTACAGCCGCAAGATTTTATAGACTATCTTGACTGGCTAAAAATTTTATGACGGACTGGGCCCTCAAATCTTTTCGCTTTTCTTGTTGACTTGAAACCGTCAAAGCAGCCGCGGCCTGAGCAAACCTAATCGCTTCAACCATAGGAGTGCCGCGCACCACTTGAGCGGCAAGCGCACCGACGAACATATCCCCCGCCCCATGGGTCGAGACCACATCAACCGAAAATCCCGAATACAGAACATCATCATAATAAACTCCCTGCGCACCAAGCGTCTTCAACACTTTTACGGAGCGATTTAAACTTGAATAAAATTCTGCTTCGACCTGGTTCACAATTAGCAAATCCACCACTTTAACCAAACGATTTGGCAACTCTCGGGCCGGTGCTGCGTTCAACCAAACTTCAGCGTCAACCTTCTTGGCTTTGAGGGCTACTTCCATGTTCACTTCTTGGGGAATTTCATTTTGCAAAATGACCAGCGATGTTCCTTGGGGTATGATTATATCATTTGCCACCGTATTGAGATTGGCTGCAGAAACGATCACTGCACCATATTCACCATTAGCATTCACAATCGCAGCGCTCATTCCACTAGGTCCGATATCGCGCTGTAGTTGCGATAGGTCTACGCCACTTGCTGTCAGTGTTTCGCGGATCATGTCCCCAAAAAGGTCACTGCCTGCGCGCCCCGCAAAATGCACGTTTGCCTCCATGCGAGCAGCAGAAATAGCCTGATTTCCACCTTTTCCACCAAAAACATAGTCGACAGAATTACCGGCTACAGTCTCATCAAGCTCCGGTAAATGCGGGGCGGACAAGACCACATCTAAGTGAAGTGAGCCTACAACCAGTACGCTCATGCGAGCATTGTTGACTGGACTATCCGCATCGCCGTGGGTGCGTCTTGTCGTGCAATCGCGGACTGTAATTCGCCATTGTCTATTAGCCTGACGGCTGTAGCTCGCAACCGTTGCAAAACCTCAATATTAGTTTGCGCCTCACTAACAGGATCGAGACCAGAATGGTCAGGGAAGGTGTCAAAATAAATAGCACCATTATAACCTGAACGCTGAAGCTCGACGAGCAATTCAATTGTTTGGATCGGGTGTACTGCACCGACCATCAATCCGTTATCCCACTTTCCATAACCATCGTTCAAATGCACGCCAAGGATGCGCGAGTGCCGAGCAATTAAGGCTGCCGCAAAGGCTGGCATTTCATCTGCATAGAGCACATGAGCAAAATCTAAAGTGACGCCCGTGTTGTCGCGCCCAATCTCTTTTATTGCCAAAAGTGTTGTCGCCGCATCAGGCATCAGTGCAAAGGCACGCGGCTCATTGGGTTTGTATTCCAAAGCAATGTCGATTGCAGGGTTGTGATCGGCCACCTCAATCATTGCATCAATCGTATCACCCCAAGCGCGCTCATAGTTCATCTGGAACGAATAATCGAAACCGTCTTGCCCCATCCAAAGCGTCATCAGATTGCCGCCCATTTCTGCCAAAACGTCTAAGCCGCGTTTTGTTTCGTCAATAGCCGCGCGCCGGACGGCTGCATTCGGATGCGTGAATGCCCCAAGTTTATAACCAGGTTTGGTATAGTAGCGCATTGCGATGCCATTAAGTATCATGCCGCTATCAGTTAAGGCTTTCAACAGATCAGCCGGGCTGTCATCCATAAAATGATCTGGGTAATTCAAATCAGCCGCATTCACGCCAGCCGTCGCTGCACGTGCTAAAAGATCAGCGGTGGTGATGAAATTTTTCCCGGGCCAATAGGTCTCAGAGCCTATTTTGAAGGCATTTAGGCGTGCGGCGAAGAGGGGTGTATTTTTCTGTTTCATGCTAAAACCATAACCTTCAATATATCAAAAATGCAACTTTGATATTTAGTTAATTTCCCTTCGTTTCGAATGAATGATTTTAATAATCATAATTACAGGCCCTTACCATCACAGCTTATTAAGTAAACTAATTTGAAGTAACTGGACAGTTTTGAGGTATCTGCTAATAGCAAGAAATTCCTAAATAAAATGCTATTTTAAGACTCGTTTTGTAATAATGCACCTTGCGGGAATCCAATAGAACCTGACCCTAAGCCCCTTTGCTCTGGACGGCCATCTTTGATCGTTTCAGCCACAACTAGAAATCTTCGATTGTCCATAGTGGTCAGACCGCATGTGGCTGCAGTTTTTCGACCTCAGTTCTATAAGGCGTAGCACCCACAGGCAACTCTGGCACAATAACAGCATCATGATATTTTAATTGCTTTACTAACACTGGAATTAAACGTTTGAAGGCTGCAGTTATTGAAGGTTCGGGTGCTGGAAGGTCATGTTGTATTAAAGCATGGAGCGCAGGAAGATTATAGTACGGGACCATTGTGAACATGTGATGTTCTAAGTGATAGTTCATGTTCAGATAAATGAAACTGCTAACAGGAT
>Ga0302121_10000303_pt1 | contig 28009 bp, 48 predicted proteins | sample CB21_surface_MG_FD_203120 | JGI IMG/M metagenome (GOLD analysis project Ga0302121, IMG submission 203120) | Marine microbial communities from Western Arctic Ocean, Canada - CB21_surface | ecosystem: Environmental > Aquatic > Marine > Oceanic | place: Canada: Western Arctic Ocean | collected... | reverse complement strand
TACTTAAAGAGCTCCAGGCTTACGCTTTAAATGTTATAAGCTCAGCAAAGGCTAATATTGGCAAAAACAATAATAGCGGTCAACTAGCTAATAGTTTAGATTATGAGTTAGACGATACTTCAGACTGGGGGGGTACGCTATATTTTTACGCTTTAGCTTACGGTAAATTTTTAGACCAAGGCGTTCAAGGAGCAAACCCAAACGAATTACCAGCTCCAGGAACTAATAAAAAAGGTGAAACTTTAAAAGGCGCTAAATGGTACGGAATACAAAAGGCACCCTTAAGCCCTTATAAATTTGGTAGCGGTACTGGCGGTCCTGGTTTAAAAGCAGCTATAGATAGGTGGAGCGTACAAAAAGGAATACCAGGAATAAGAGACGAAAAGGGTAGGTTTATACCTAGAAAATCTTTAGTTAGATTAATGGCTAGAAGTATATATCTTTCAGGACTTTCACCTACTTACTTTTTTACAGACGCACAAAAAAAATACGACTCACATATACTAGATAAATTAGGCGACGCTTTTATAGTAGACGTACAAGACAAAATGAATGAGACACTTAAACCCTTAAGAAATAATCAAAGCGTAATAAGATAAAAATATGCCAACTAATATACAATTAAGAAGCCCTTACATTTTAAGCATAACGCCGACAGCTAACGCTTTTTTTATTGACGTCCGGATCTTTACTAACGGTCAAGCTCAGGACCCAAATTTTACGTTTTCTAAAAACACAATAATTAAGGACGTTTCTAACGTAGCTACTGGTTTTGCTAGCGTAGACATTTCAGACTTATGTAGAGATTTAATACCAGAGATAGAGTATAACGGTACGTACCCAGCAACTCCATATAAAGTAGAAATTGACGACGTAGTGTTTGATAAATTCGACCAAGCCGGTGCTTTTATATCTGAAGACAGATTTACAAACCTAGACGGCTTTGAAGCTTATACTAATTTTCAAGACGGTTTAAATTATGCTATACCAAATAATAGCGCTTTAATAAGTGGTAACTTAATTTGGTTACCTATTGGAGTCGGTACTGAAATATACGGTGCTAACGGATCTGGAGTTATTACTAAATATAGTGTTAGCGGCACCGATACAAGCGTAATAATCGAAGGTAATACTATAACAGTAAGACGTTTAAACGAATGTAAATACATACATAATAAAATAACTTTTTTAAATAAATGGGGTGCGTTTCAAGACCTTTGGTTTTTTACTAAAATGACTAACACTACAACGTCAAGCAATAGCAGCTACCAAGCTTCAGTATTAGATTTAATACAAGCTAACCCTAGCTACTCTACAACTTCACACTATAAGAAAACATATAATTCTAAGGGTCAACAAAAAATGTCACTATCTACCGGCATAGTAAGCGAAGACTATAATCAATATATTCAGGAATTAATGATGTCCGAATTTATTTGGCTAACTAATTCTATTGGTGACGGAAGCCCTAAACCGGTAAATTTAACCAGCTCCGAGTTAGCAAAAAAGACTAGCTTAAATGACAACTTAGTAGAATACACTTTAGAGTTTGAATTATCAAATCAATTAATAAATAATATTCGTTAATGGCTTCTAAAAAAGATTTAACTTTATATGTTAGAAATATTACAAATTTAGACGCGGCTCAAGTCGAAGACCCTACTAGTGCTACTTTTACTAGAGTAGAGTTTTTTAAAGACGAAAGTGTGCAATTAACCCAGACGGTTAAAAACATAAAAGATCCGGTTAAGATTTTTACGGCTTTTAGTCAAAAATTTACAGTACCGGCTAGCAGCTCTAATAATAAACTTTTTGGTTATTTCTACGACCATAATATAGGCGGCTTTGATTCTCGAATTAAAATACCAGCTAGACTAGAACTAAATACATTACCTTTTAAAGAAGGCTACATTAAGCTAGAGGGTAGCTCATTAAAAGACGACAAAGTACAAGATTATAAAATAACATTTTTTGGTAGTACGGTTACTTTAGCTCAGGTTTTCGGTCAAGATACTTTACGTAATTTAACTTGGCTAAACGCCTGGTCTTTTGTTTATAACGAACCTAATATAAAAAGCAGACTTACTACTTTTAGTGCAAATAATGTTTCAGCTGTAACCTGGAAAGGTGAAACTATAACCGAAAAATTAACGGTCCCACTTATTTCAAATACAAAAAGATATTATTATAAGTCTAACGAACCGCAGTCTCAATACGTAGAGGGTAGCGGTAATTTATATCCTCAATCTGGTCGAATTCAAGGCGTATACTGGGAAGACTTAAAACCCACTATACCAGTTACTTTATTTTTCAGAGCTATTGAAGAGGCATATCCGAGCATAGCTTTTGACTGGTCTAGTGACGGCTTTTTAAACGATATTTATGGTGAAAACTTAAGAGGTTTAAGAATGTTATTAAGTAAAACTCAAGGTAAGGTCACTAATAATACAGATAATGAACCTGAAGTTTTTCCTACTATAATTACTACTTTTCCACCTGCCCCACAAGTTACAACTGGCGGGAATTTTAATAATCCAGTTATGGCTACTTCTTTTCCGTTGTCTGGTAACATTGTTATTAATATTGATTCTCAAATTGTAAATCTAACAAATAATAGTAATCAAAATGTAATAAGACTTTTTTTAACTCCTACTACAGCCGACTTAGGTACGTTGTATAGCGCACAAATTTTATATAATGGTACTGTAGTAGAAGAGGTTAGCCTAGTAAATGGAGTTAGAGTTTTAACGCCCTCATCAATACAGCAAGTAACCAGCGGTACACTTTCGATTATAATAGCGCCAACAAGTAGCATTACATTCCAGCAAATTAGACTTGAAATCACTAGAGATCCTGGTGCCTTTGTATTTGTTACAAATGAATTTATAATAAACACTATTCAATTTGTAGCTACACCACTTTTTGAAATCACTACAGAAACGCCTACAATGAAAGTATTAGATTTTTTAAAAGGAATTTTCAATATGTTTAACGTAATAGCTGAAGTTAAGCTAGATATAATTACCAATAGAGAGATTATATATTTAAAAACTTACAATCAGTTTTATTTTCCAGACTCAGGCTATAAACAAACAGACATTACTAAATTTGTAGACACTTCAAAAACTGAAGTTAACGCAACGCTACCTTATAATTTGGTAAGATATGCTTATAAAGATTTAAAGACATTTTTTGCCGACTTTCATAATCAAATAGTAGGACAAGAATGGGGTACCGAAACTTATAGAGGCGCAACAGACGGCGTTTTTGTGGGACCACCCTATAAAATAGAAGTACCGTTCGGACACCAAAAATATGAACGTTTATTTGACGTTACTACTGAGATTCAAAAAAACATACAATGGGGCTGGTCTGTCGACAAAGAACAACAGCCAATTTTAGATAAGCCTTTATTGCTTTATACTTATTTTCAGGACGAAGCCGATGTCGTTTCTTATATGCCTACTAATAACTCAGTCTCAAGTTTTGAAGACTATTACGTACCGTCTAACGATTTGAGTTTAGGATCTTCTAATCTTCAAAGTTTAAACTTTTTTCCTGAGCGAAGCGAATGGAGTGGGCTTGTGAGTCAAATTACTTTATTTACAAAATATCATCAAAGATTTATCGAGGGCGTTTTTAGTCAGGATAAAAGAATTATTAAATTATCAGCATATTTGCCAGATAATATATTATTTGACCTATCGCTTTCAGATAGATTTATTGTTAAAGATACTTTGTATATAATAAATAGTATTAAGACAAATTTTGCTACTGGACTTTCAGAGCTTGAATTACTAACCGAAGACAAATTATAATATGTTAAAATTAATATTAGACTTACTTAAAGATAGCCCAGGCGACACCGAAAATATTAGGATAGCTCAAGGAAAATACAAGCTTACTACCGGTGTAAGAGAATCATTTAATCAACTTAAAACCGAAATGTTATGGCAACTGAAAAAATAGGGGTTGAAATTGAGGTTAAATCTAAAGGAGCCGGCGCCGCATTTAGGGAGCTTTCAGGTGACATAAAAAAGTTTAACAAAGACTTAGATAAAAATAGAGACGGTTTAAAAGCTTTAGACACTATTACCGGTGGAGCTGTTAGTCAAATTAAGTCGATGTCTAAAATGTATAAAGGCGCTGTCATAGCTGTTAAAGGTTTTTCTAAAAGTCTAAACGTAATGAAAGGCGCGTTATTAGCTACTGGTATAGGCGCTTTAGTAGTCGCTTTAGGTACTGTAATCGCTTACTGGGACGATATTAAATCTGTAATGTCTGGCGTCTCTAGTGAATCAAAAGACATACTAGAAAATCAAACTAATACAACAAATTTAGCTCAACAAAACCTAGATACTTTATCGTCTTCAGAAAACATATTAAAACAGCAAGGTAAAACCGACAAAGAAATCTTACAATTAAAAATAGCTCAGACTGGCGAAACTATTAAAAGTCTTACAGCCCAGTTAGAAACTCAAATAGAACAACGTCAAGCCCAAAAAGAGACCGCACAAAGACAGCAAAAGTTTTTAGCTGGTTTACTACAGTTAGTTACTGGTCCGGTATCCTGGATATTAAAAGCCTACGACAAAATAACCGGTAGCAATTCGTCACAGATATTTGACAAAATGGCTTCAATGATTATAAGTGACGAAGACGAAGACGCTGACGCCGCGATAGAGACCGCTAAAAAACGGCTATTGAATTTGCAAAACTCTAAAGCTGGTATGGAGTTAACTATTACTAACAACGAAACAAAAGAACGTCAAAAACGTAAGCAAATAGCCGACGATTTTAGAAAAAAAGATTTAGACGCCGATATTAAATTAGCAGCTGACAAATTAGCTTTATTTGTTAAAGATACTGAAATGGTAGCCGGCTTAAGGCGTAGCAACTGGGAGGCTAATTTAGAAGAGACTAAGGCTAATGACGCTATGCTTTTAGAGTTAGAGAGACAAAGGTTACTAGACCAGGTTAACGAGTCTACGGCTTCGGACTTTATGAAAAAATTAGCTTTAGAAGAGATTAACGAAAATTTTGACTCTCAAATAGAAGCTTCTAACGAAGAGTACGACGACAGAGAGACGGCTCGCGAAAAGGCGGTCGCTAGTCAAAAAGTCGATTTAATGAAACAAACTTTCGGAACTTTAGCCGAAGTATTAGGTAAAAATTCAGCCGCCGGAAAAGCCGCCGCTATAGCAGCCGCAACGATTAACACCTACCAAGGTATTTCTGAAATTTGGGGTAATAAATCTACATTACCGGCACCGTTTGACGTAATACAAAAAGGTGTAGCAAGTGTAGCCGTTTTAGCATCTGGTTTAAAAACAGTAAAACAAATTAAACAAGTCCCTAAGCCTAAAGGAGTCAAAGGCGGCGGCGGTGGTGGTGGCGGTGGTGCGCCTAGCTTTACGCCTCCAGCTTTTAACGTAGTGGGCGCTGGTGGTACTAGCAATTTAGCTGGTGCTATAGCCGACCAGGAAAACAGACCTAGTAGGTCTTATGTCGTAGCTGGTGACGTTACTACAGCTCAAGAACTAGAACGTAACACTATTAACGAATCGTCAATTTAAACACAAAAAAAATAATTTAACGTTATATATATATGAAAGTAGTAGAACTAATTATAGACGAAACCGATTTAGAGTCAGGCGTAGACTGTATAAGTATTGTAGAGCACCCAGCTATAGAAGAGAATTGGATAGCTTTAAAAGACGAAAAAAAAGAATTTCAATTTAAAGAAGTAGATACGGACCAGCGAATTTTACTAGGCGCTCTTTTAGTACCTAATAAAACGATATACCGAAAAGACGGACCAAATAAAGACCCTTATTATATTTTCTTTAATAAAGATACTGTCAGACTAGCTAGCGAGCTTTTTATGCAAAGAGGCTACCAAAACAATGCAAGCTACGAACATATAGAAAAGGTAAAAGGTTTAACGCTAGTCGAGTCCTGGATAGTAGAATCTAAGGACCAGGATAAAAGTAATATTTACGACTTAGATTTACCGGTCGGTACCTGGGTAGGCTCCGTCAAGGTCCATAACGAAAAAATTTGGAATGAAATAAAAGAAGAGGGTACCTTAAACGGTTTTTCTATAGAAGGTATGTTCGGCGAAAAATATCAAAGCGAGTTAAAAACTAACAAGCAAATTGAAGACGGTTTAACTTTATTAAAAATTAAAAAAGCAATTATAGAAAATGAGCAACTTTAACACTAAAATTCCTTTGCCGATAGTATCACCTAAAAACGGTAAAAGAGGCTGTTTATGTAAAGACAAAAATACATACTCTAGAGAATGCTGCGACGGTACTTTGTGGGCTCAAGGTATAGGCAGTATTACAGCTACAAAATAAAAATACAAAAAAAATAATACAAACGTTATATATATATGAGCACAGAAAAAACAGTCTTTACTAAATTGTTTAAAAAAACTAAACAAGCTTTAAAGAGTCAAAAAGTAAGCTTAGCAAATATTGAAGACATAGTATTGCGTACTGACGGCGCTTCGTCTGACCTCGATGCTTATGACGATATGTTAAACGACTGGGTTATTAGATATATAGATTTACAAAACGAAGTTAATGGTTTGGTTAATATGGCTGACATAGCAGCAAACAGTATGTTAGATTTAGATAATGTAATGAGCGAATTTAGTACCGCCGCTGAGTCTTTAGGTATTAACCCTTTTCAATTTGACGAATACGCCAGCGCTACATTAACTTTAGGTAGTTATGAAAACAATATAGAAGATTTAAACGACACTTTAGGAGTGGCTAAAACAATGCAACAATTATAAATATGAGTACAGAAAATACAATATTCAGTAAGTTATTTAACAAAAACGCAATACAGCTAAAAAAGACTGACTTAAAAAAACGAAGCTTAAAGCTAAGTATTGTAGAAGACATTAACGATTTAGCAGACAGTTTAAGAGATTCTTATGACGTAGCTTCATATTATGCTAACGGTAGACTAGAAGAGCTTGAAAGCGATTATTTTGACGCTGTTAATGATATTAAACTAGAAATTGACGAAATGGCTATAAATAGCGCCGTACGTTTTTTACCTGAAGAGGGCGAAAAAATGCAAGCTTTAGTCGGTGAGTTAGAAAATAAATCTGAAGAGTTAGGCATTTTACCGTCTGAATTAATTCAAGGTTATGACGAAATTACTTTTATGGTAGACAATTATCAGTCTCTTTACGACGAACTTATTTCAGCATACAGAGAGACTATACGATCTACTGGTAATAACGATTTTCTATAATTTATGGGCACTATAGATACGGTATACAGAAAACTTTATAGCGACGATACGTCCGTAGAAATGATAGTCGACCGTATGTCTAAAAAAATGGACTTAGAAACGTACCCCTGGGACAAATGTATTGCAGACCAGACAAAAAAATACGGTGCTGAAGCGGCGCCTAAAATTTGCGGTTACATTAAAAATAAATACGGTAATTAATGAAAGACTCTATATTTGCAATTTTTAAAAAAGTTAGCGGCTTTGATAGCTCTAAAAAAGTAAGCTTAGCAGCCTCAGACGAACTAGAATCGGCTATTAACGAAGCTGAGACATATTCAGACGTAATAGACCTAGACGGCGCTATAAACGGCTCTAAACAGCTTATACAAGCCTATGAAGACTTTAAGCTACAAGCCGAAACTTACTATAATGAGTTTGAAAACGTAGACAACTGGTATACGACACTTGAAGACAAAAGAATAGCTTTAGAAGACAAATTAAACAGTTACGAAGCCTTAGCCGACGAACTAGGAATAGACCCTAAAACTTCAGATTCTTATGTTTACGGCGACGAATTACTTTTTATGTTAAATGAAGAGTATACTAAGTACAACGAATACTATAACGACATAAATGACGCTTATACAATATCATCTGAAAATTAATCTAAATAAAAATCAATATGAATACAAGTGAAATGTTAAGCCAAATTAAGACTATTCTAGGCGCGAAAGTAAACCTAGCTCAGCTTATTTTGGATAATGGAACCGTCCTGGAAGCTGAAAGCTTTGAAAAAGACGGCGCGGTTTTTATCGTAAGCGGTGAAGACAGAATAAGCCTACCGGTAGGCGAATATACAATCGAAGACGGTCGTATGTTAAAAGTTACTGAAGAGGGTATTATCGCTGAAATTGCTAGCGAAGCTGTTAGCGAAGAGTTAGAGACTGAAGAGGTTATTATCGAAGCGCCTGAAGAGGTAGCCGAAGAGGTAGCTAAAGTAGTGGAAGCTGTAGTCGAAGTATTAGCACCTATAATGGACGAAATACAAAAAGACGTAGAAGAGTTAAAAAAGAAATTCGAATCAATTCCAGAAGCTGAAGAAGAAGGCTATAAAGACGGAATAGCAGACGAAAAAGAAGACGAAAAGGAAAAAATGAGCTCTCAGAAATTAGCAGCTAGAAAACCTTTAAAACATAAGCCGGAAGCTCAAACAGCTAAACCAAATATGGCGTTTTCACAAAACAGAAACCATAACACTATATTAGACAGAGTTATGACTAGAGTATCAAAATTAAAATAATTAATAAACAATCAATAAAATGAGAAACATTAAAAATAGAAACGTAGCTTTAAGAACTATTCCAGGTAGTGCTACTGGTTCAATAGGTAATATTACGACAACCTACGAAGGTCAATACGCTGGTCAATTTATAGCCGCGGCTTTATTTTCAGGAACTACTCTAGACAAAGGTTTAGTTACTGTTAAGCCAAACGTTAAGTACAAAGAAGTAATTAAAAAGCTAGATATGACAAATATCGTTGTAGCTGGAACTTGTGATTTTACACCAACTTTAGACGCTATTGATTTAGAACAAAGAGTTTTAGAAGTAGGTAGCTATCAAACTAATTTACAAATTTGTAAGTCTGACTTTGAAACTGATTATTTAGCTTTAGAACAAGGCGCGTCAGCTTTCACAGACCTACCAGGATCTTTCGCTGACTTTATGTTAGCTCACGTTGCGGCTAAAATTGCTGAAAGTGTAGAAGTAAATATTTGGGGGGGTGCCGGTGACGCTAACAATTTTCAAGGTTTAGTACCTAGATTATTAGCTGAAGCAAATTCACAAAAAGTAGTATCGGCTCTAACGGCTTGGAGTGCTACAACAATAATCGCTGAGCTCGGTTCTATAGTAGACGCCTTATTGCCAGAGGTTTACGGTAAAGATGACCTACATTTATATTTGCCAACGGCGGCGTTTAAAGCCTATGTTCGAGCTCTCGGCGGTTTCGCTGCAAATACTGGAGCTAACGGTGTAGACGGTAGAGGTACAATGTGGTACGCTAACGGTGGAGCTGGTTTAAGCTTTGACGGAATACCGGTGGCTATGTGCCCTGGAATGCCAGCAACTAACGCTGTTTTAGCCGAAAAAAGTAACCTTTTCTTTGGAACTTCTACTCTGGCGGACATTCAGCAAACAGTTAAATTGTTAGATATGTCAGATTTAGACGGCTCACAAAATGCGAGAGTAATTGTAAGATTTTTCGCTGGGACCCAGGTAGGTGTACCAAAAGACGCTGTAGTATATAGCTTAGCGTAATTAATAATAATCAAACTAAGACGCCAGGCTTAACCGCCTGGTAGACTAGTTTATAATAAATAAAAATATGGCTTGTAGCGCATTAAGTACCGGTAGAGCTCTAAACTGCAAAAATTCAATGGGCGGCTTAAAAGCTGTTTATTTTGCAGACTTTGGCTCAATCGAATTAACAGTAACAGCGGGCGTAGTAACCGCTTTTGTAGGTACCCCTAAACTATTCCAGTACGACCTAAAAGGTACGTCAAATCTCGAACAAACGATAAATTCTAGTCGAGATAATGGAACGGTTTTTTATGAACAAACTTTAAACTTAACTTTGCCTTTTTTAGACGTAGAGACTCAGCAAGAGTTAATAAAAATAATTGAAGCTAGACCTTACGCTATAGTAGAAGACTATAACGACAACTATCTATTTATTGGAGCTGAAAACGGAACCGATAATTCAGGCGGTACTATTGCGACTGGATCAGCAAATGGCGATATGTCAGGCTTTACTATAACTCAGGTCGGAATGGAACGTCTACCGGCGTTTTTTATAGAAAAGGCTGTAGTAACAGCGGCTATTGAAGCTTCGGCGGCGGCACCTACTCAGATTAACCCTAGTAATACAGTTAATCCGTAATTATATATTAAATTTGTTTTTGTTAATTAAGAGCTACCTTTATTGGTGGCTTTTTTTTTTAGCAAAATATATTTTTTTTACGTTATATAAATATGCAAGTATTAAAACCGACTACAGACGAACAAACTTTTTTTCTTATACCTAGAGTATACAATACTGGTTTAACGTTTTCTTTAAGAGACGATACTACAAATAAAAGAGTACCTTATACACCTACTGTAGTTAGACAAAACGACTACTTAAAAATAACTGACGTATTTAATTTAGTAGAGGGTCACTTTTACGATATTATAATAGATGAAAATTTTGACGTTTGGAATACAAATAACGATTTATATAACCTTAGCCCTGACACTTGGAACTCTACTACTAAAAAAGACGTATTTACTATAATAGATAGAATATTTTGCACAGCACAGCCTATAGTACAACTTAACCAAGAGAATTATAACTTAAATAAAGGTCAATATAAAAAAGACGATTCATTCAATAACGACTATATAGTATTTTAAGAAAATGAGTAAAAAGAAAAAAGAGTTTAAAAACAATATACGAGCGCTTAATTTAAGCCAGTATAGCCAGCCGTTAATAATCGAGCAAAAAAATAAAGATTATGTAGAATACGGAGCCGATAATTTATATTTTGATTATTTAATTAATTCCTACCAAGCGAGCCCTACAGCTGTAGCTTGTATAACCGGTATTAGTCAAATGATTTACGGTAGAGGCTTAGACGCTACAGACTCAAATAAGAAGCCTAACGAATACGCTCAAATGAAAAGTTTGTTTACAGACAAATGTACTAGAAAACTAGCTACAGATTTAAAGCTTTTCGGAATGGCAGCTATACAAGTCGTTTATAGTAAAGACAGAACTAAAATATCTGAAGTCGAGCATTTTCCAGTCGAAACTTTAAGAGCCGAAAAATGTAATTACGATAGCGGTGAGATAGAGGCTTATTATTATTTTAATGACTGGGCAGATATAGGACCAGGCGAAGAGCCTCAAAGAATACCGGCTTTTGGATATTCAGACGAAGACATCGAAATACTATATATTAAGCCTTATAGACCAGGATATTTTTATTATAGTCCGGTCGACTATGTAGGCGCTTTAGACTATCAAAATTTAGAATCTGAAATAGGAACTTTTCACATTAACAATGTTAGAAATGGTATGACGCCTGGATTACTTATGAATTTTAATTCAGGAATACCAGATGAGGACCTACAAAACGACATAGAGCGTAAGATATTAAATAAATATACTGGGACGTCGAACGCTGGTAAAATAATTATAGCCTTTAATGACGATAAGGACCAAGCCGCTACAATAGACGCCGTACAATTAAGCGACGCTCATAATCAATATGAATTTTTAAGTAGCGAGTCACAAAACAAAATTTTATGCGGTCATAGAATTACAAGCCCTTTACTTTTTGGAATTAAAAATTCTGGTAACGGTTTTTCGAGTAATGCCGACGAACTCGAAGTAAGCTCTATCTTATTTGATAATACTGTTATAAGACCTTTTCAGGACCTTTTGCTAACAGCTTTTGACGAAATACTAGCGTTTAATGATATTAGCTTAAAACTATACTTTAAGAGCTCTCAGCCCTTAGCTTTCGTAGACTTAGAAAACGCTCAGTCAGGCGAAGAGATTGAAGAGCAAACCGGAATTAAAGAAAACGAAAAAAGTGAGCTTAAAATGATAGACGGCTACCAAGCCTACGAATCAATTAAAGAAGCTGAAGACCAGGCTAACGTTTTGGGCTGTATGGGCTATCACGAACACCTAGACGAAAATAACAAAATGTGGTATATGCCTTGCCAGCTACATACGGACCTAAGCAAAAAAGACGATAGACCGTCACTTACAGACGATTTAAAGGACGCAATACTAAAAGAGTACGCTTCACTAGGCGAAGACGAAGAGGCTATCTTAGAAGACTTTGAATTGATTGACAGCCGACCGGCTAATGATTATGACAAAGCTTTAAATGACAGTCTAAATTTTGCTACTGAGTTAGCTTTTGTACCTAAAAGTACGCCTAATCAAAAATCTGAACAAGACACTAGTATTATTAAAGTACGCTATAGGTATTACGGTAGTAACAATCCTGAAAGAGAATTTTGTAGGGATATGTGGGCAGCTCAAAAAGTGTATAGAATGGAAGACTTAGACAAAGAGTCCGGAGCCAATTCAACGTTAAGTCCATCAGGATCAAGCACTTACAACTTATGGTTATACAAAGGCGGTGTTAATTGCAAACATTATTGGGAGCGTAGAACGTACTTAAGAAAAAATAATAAAAGAATTACAGTAACAGAGGCTAGACGTAAAATAACAGCTTTAGACCCTAGCTTAAGAGACGAAGCGAGAATAGAAACAAACGTACCTGAAGTAGCTCAAGTCGCTGAGCCTCGGAATAACTGGTGGTCGTTAAAACCAGGATATAGAAGTTAAAATTATGGCAGAAACAGCACTATTTATAAATAGAACAGACTTAGTTAGAAATACGATTATAGCCGGATCAGTAGATACCGACAAATTTATTATGTTTATTAAAATAGCTCAGGTTATGCACCTACAGAACTATATGGGTTCGGCGTTATATAATGAAATTTCTAATAAAATACTAGCCAGCCAATCGGCTAACCCAGTACCGGTAGACGCTGACACTACAGAGCTACTAAACGAATATTTGCAGCCTATGCTCATACATTTTAGTATGGTAGACTATTTGCCTTTTAGCTCCGTAGAGTTAAGAAACGGCGGTCTATATAAGCATACAGCCGAAAACGCAACTAGTCCTAGTAAAGACGAAGTAGACTTTTTAGTACAAAAACATAGAAATTTTGCAGAATTTTATACTAGACGATTTATTGATTATATGGCATTTAATGCAGCTAGTAAATTCCCTAAATACTGGCAAAATAGAAACGACGAAATGTACCCTGATATGAGCGCAACTTTCACCGGCTGGATATTATGAAAAAAATAGAATATAAAATAAAACCTAAAAACTTTAATAAGTTAATCTCTTATTTAAAAAAAGACGAAAAACCTTTATTAACGGTAAATAAAATAAAAAATGGCAAATTTAACAAATAAATTAATTAGTGAAACTTATAAGTCTCTATTAAAAACTGGCGATAATTTACCTTTAAGCGGTTCACCTACATTATTAACAGACGGTGACGGTAACAGCTCAGGCTTAACTATTGATACAGCCGGTAACTTTAAGGCAGCTGGAAAAGTTACGTTTGGTACTGGTTTAGAAGACGACGCAACCCAAATAAATATAACTAAATTTGTTAATGCGTCTGACGGCATAGAAAATAACGACAACGATACCAGTCTACCAACTTCAGCAGCAGTTAAAAAATATGTAGATACAAACGTAACGGCTCAAGATTTAGATTTTGAAGGCGATAGCGGTACCGGTGTAGTAGATTTAGATAGTGAAGTTTTTCAGATACTAGGTAACGGCGGTTTAGTTACTGACGCAAATAACAATAAGATAACTATAGACGGTAGCTCTTTAGAAAATGCTATAGTTACAAATACCGGTAATATAGCGACGAACGTCACAAACATAGCGACTAACGTAGCTGGAATAGCTGGCAATGCCGCTGACATAGTAACAAACGAAGAGGCTATAAGCGAAAACGGTTCTGAAATAGCGTCAAATACGGTTAGTATAAATACTAACACCGGTAATATTACAACTAACACCGGAAACATAGCCGCCAATACAACTAATATAGCGACCAACGTTACAAATATAGCTAGTAATACTACAGCTATTACTAATAATACGTCAAATATTGCTACAAACGCAACTAACATAGCTACTAACGTAAGTAACATAGCTACTAACGTAGCTAACATAGGAACTAATACAACTAACATAGCGACTAATACGGCTACAGGCGTAACAAACGCGGCTAATATAGCAACGAACGTAACTAACATTACGACCAATGCCACTAACATAGCTACTAATGCCGCTGCAATAACTACTAATGAAACTAATATTGCGACAAACGCGACGAATATAACTAGTAATACTACGGCTATTACTACTAACGCTGCGGCTATTATTACTAATGCCGACGATATAACAGACAACGTTAACGATATTGCACTAAATGCAATCGACATAGCTCTTCGCCTTAAATTAGCTGGTGGCACTATGAATGGCGATATTGAAATGCAGACTAACGCATTAAAATTAAACGGTTTTAGAATTATAAACACTGGTGCAACCGCTGTAGATTATGACGCAAGAATTGAGCTATTTGGAGTTTCGGCTTCTAAATTGACTATCGCTAATGCCAACGGTCAAATAGATACGAGTAGTAATAAATTTAATGTTAATGCTAACGAAACAGAAATTAACGGCGGCTTTGTAGGTATAAATACAGCATCAGTTAATCCACAAGACCAACTTCACGTTAACGGAACTATAAGAGCCGCTTTGTCTGGGTCGTCAGGTACCGCTACCGGCTGGGCGTTTAAAGGTATAAACAATAACGGAAACGGAGTTTCTGGTTTATATTATGACAACAATTCTGCGAGAGTAATTTTAAAAAACAGCTCTAACGTTCAGACAGTAAAAATTTCAGCTGACACTACTGACAGTTATTTTAACGGCGGTAATTTTGGTATAGGAACTACTACTCCACAAAAGAAGTTTGAAGTACAAGGTACAGTTAGACTTAACACATTAGACATTTTTAGTAGCTTTAATAGTATGTTTTTAAGTAGTGGTTCTGGTACTACAATTTACTTTGGGGAGCCTATTGGTGGTAACGTTCAGAATATTTCAGCAAGTGGAACAATAAAATCTAGTACGAGTATTCAGTCTGGAAATAATACTTCAGCCGCTTCGGCTGTATTAGCCGGCTCACAAAGATATTATGTAAGCGGTAATAATAGCTATTTAGATATGTGTATGCAAACTGGAGCCGCTACGTATGCCTGGGTTAATATTAAAACAAATAGCTGGTAATATTATAAATAAAATAAAAAAATTATGACAAATTACGAATGGAATTGTAAAACTGTAGAAGTTAGACCTTTAGAAGACGGTCAAACAGACGTAGTATATAACGTTAATTGGATAGTAATAGCTACGTCGGACGTATTAGACCCAGACGGAAAAGCTTATACCTCGAAAGTTTTAGGAGAACAAACAGTAACTTACAACCCAGATAATCCGTTTATACCGTTTTCAGATTTAACTAACGAAATTGTAACAAATTGGACTCAGTCAGCTATGGGTAGTGAACAAGTTTCTAGTATAGAATCTTACGCTGAATCTTTAATTAACGATTTAATTTCACCTACAAGCGTTACGTTAACAATAGAAAATTAATATTTTATAATGACTAAACCAACTGAAGTTTATAAAGTTTTAGAATTGAATAGTATAGTAAAAACTGGTTTAATTACCGAAGCTACTATTCAGTATAAACTAATTTCTACATATTATAAAAAAGAAATTGCAACTGAAGAGGTGATTAATATAAAATTTAATAATACAAATTCAGATAGTTTTATAAATTTTGAAAACGTATTAGAGTCAGACGTTATAGAATGGTTTAAAAATATAGAAGGCGTTACGGCTCTAACTAATATGGAAAAGTATGTTTTAAGTGTGCATACTGAAGCTGTAAACGAAATTAAAAACAGAAAAGAAACCGGTGATTTTCCGGCGTCCTGGAATTAAAATGGAAATGCAAGATATAAAATTATTAGGAATGAACGCTACTAGCTTTGCTATGAGCTTTTCAAACATAGATACAACTTTAAAAATAATTCTTTTAGTTTTATCTATAGGCTACACTTTACAAAAGTGGTATTTAATGAATAAAAACAGAAAAAAATAATTTAAAATTATGGCAAATAGTATCGGCTGGGGTCAAGTGTATTGTTATTCCGAATGGGGTGATGAAAGTAATAAATTAGCGGTTCCGGAGTTTCCTATATTTTGCTCTTTAAAAGACAGTAATTGCGGTACAACTTACAACGATTCAGACGGCGCGGTTTTTCCTGAAAGACTTGTATATAATTTAGGTGCCGTCGGTCAAACTACTTTAGATTATGAAGCGTTCGGCATTCCGGATAAATGGGTTATAATACAAGACGGTGTAGAAATATTAAATACCGGTTATAGAGGTGACTTGTCCGAACAAGCTGATTTAAACGCGGCGTTAGCAGCTCTAGGTTTACCACCTGAAACGATTCAAGGACCGGCAGCTGGTAGCTCAAATTTTATAGTTAACAATTTAACACCTATTTACGTTTATATATATGCACCAATGACCGGAACGGCGTTCCAAACGACAGTACAATGTTTACCTTAAAAAAATATTAAATGATTAAACACTTAAGAAAATTAGCAGACTGGCTAGAATGTAATAAAGCTAAAAGATATATACGTTGGAATGACTACCTAGAGTCTAAAAAAGTAGAGGTTATAAACTGTAAAAAATGCAAATGCGAAAAATAGAAAAGATTATAATACACTGTACGGCAACCGCTGAGGGCAAAGATTATAGCGTAGACACTATACGAAAATGGCATTTAAAAAGAGGCTGGAGAGACATAGGCTATCATTACTTAGTACAACTAGACGGAACCGTAAACGAAGGTAGACCGATAGAGCAAAGCGGCGCACATACTTTAAATCAAAATTTTAATTCTATAGGTATAGCATACGTCGGCGGCGTAGAGTCTAAAAGAAAAAAAGGTAAGTGGATAGCTAAAGATACTAGGACCGAAGCTCAAAAAGAAAGTCTAGTCGATTTACTTTGTCAGTTAAAAGACTCTTACGGCGGTATAGTATACGGTCATAATAATTTTAGTAGTAAAAGCTGTCCTTGTTTCGACGCCAAAAAAGAATACGAAAATATATCGTTACGTTACTAAATGGAAAATTCTGAGTTTAACATAATTATTTTATTCCCTAAGTCTTTTTTAATAGGTATTAGCTATTTAGAGCCTGAGCCTAAATTTGACTACGAAGAGGTTAATATTTTCTTAGGTATATTACAGATTCAAATACGTTATTAATGAAAAAAATACTAGAGTTTTTAGGTAGTAATGTTTTTAAAGGCGTAAGCGATCTACTAGACGATTTAATAACTAACGACGAAGAGCGTTTAGAAGCTAAGCGTAAAATATTCGAGACGTTAAAGCAAAAAGAAAACGAACTTCAGCAAATGCAAGCCGACGTTATTATAGCTGAGGCTAGGGGTAATTGGCTTCAAAGGTCCTGGCGTCCTATACTAATGCTAGCGTTTGGGTTTATAGTCGTTTACTGTAAATTTATAGCTCCGTTGTTTAACCTACCAATTCCGGCTTTAGAAAATGAATTCTGGAATTTACTGCAAATAGGTATAGGCGGCTACGTAGTCGGTCGTAGTGGCGAAAAGATAGCCAAGGTATACGCTAGTACCAAATAAACGCGTAAGGCTCGTAAAACGCTTCTAATTGCCTTATAATAGTATACTACTAGTATATTAGTATATATATATATATATTACTAGTATATATAATCTAGTATATAATAGTATACTACTAGTATATAATAGTAAAAAATATGTAACTTTTTTATAACTGACAAATATTTAGCAGTTTTTTTTTTATTATAATTTCAATACTTTTACTTTATGGAACAACAAGATAAAATCTTAAAAATACTAGGCTATAAAACCTGGTCCGATAATCGTAAGGTAGACGCTTTGCTAGAAATAGACGTTAATATGTATACAAATCTAGGAACCGACAGCACTAAAACCGAGAGGTCTAACGTTGCTAAAGAGAGTAGGTTTATATATAGAGCTATAAAAAGTATTGACGAAACCCTAGGAAAACAATTACTTAGGACGCAATGATTAAAAAGAAGCCTAAAAAACCAAGCCGAAAACTTTTAGTTAAAAAACTAGACACTATATTTAGTGAATACGTAAGACGTAAAGACGCTGACTTAAACGGTATAGTTAAATGCTACACTTGCGAAAAACGCGCTTACTGGAAGGGTCAAGGTATGCAAAACGGACATTTTATCTCTAGAGCTTCTAGGATCCTACGCTGGTCCGTAGACAACTGTAGACCTCAATGTTATGCTTGTAATTGTATGCGATACGGACAAAACTATATATTCGCTATGAATCTAAACGAAGAGTTTGGTTACGACATAGCGTCTGAGTTATTAATTAAATCTAGAGAGACAATAAAACAAGCCGATTTTGAGTTAATAGAATTATATGAAAAATATAAGTTATTAGTAGAAAAATTATAGTATATTCGCTTAGTGATTATTTCATTATCGTAGTTTTAAATTAGGGACGTTGTTAGGAGCGTCTCTTTTTTTTTGTCTTATTTTAAAAAGTTTTTATTTTTTTATGCTAGTTATTAACAATAAATTTATATATTGCACAAAAACTAAACGATATGACATATTCCGAAGACCTAATTAAATTGCATCGGTACCAAATAGAAGCTTTGCAAGCTGAAAATTTACGGCTTACTAGTCTATTAGCGGTTGAAAGAGCTAAACTAGAAGTAGCTGAAGACTTAATAAATGAAAACAATTTTATTAACCAACTTAATAGTGAACACAATAAATTAAATCTTAAATATCAAAACAATGGAAAATCAAATTTTAAAAGGTAAAGTTACAAAAGTAGTCTCAGACGGTAAATGGACTGACTTTAACAAATTCAAAGTAGAGATTGAAAACTCAAACAAAGAACTAGGTGAATTTAATTTTTTAGCTAGAGGTGAGTTTAAAAAACAAATTGGCGACGACATTGAGTTTATTATTAAAAACGAAATGTATAAGTCAGCTAAAATTTATTATAAACCCTTAGATATATAAAACTATGAAAAACGGAAAAATCACACACATTGACCCTAACGGCGTCTGGAATGACAAAAGTAAATATAAAGTCACATTTGCAGACGGTAACCAGTATACATTTTTTGCTATAGGCGATTTTAAATTTAGCGTAGGCGAAATTATTAATTACGAGGTTACAAACCAGGAATACAAAAACGCTAAGATACCTAAAGACCAGTATAAAACTATAGAGCCTATGCCAGATTCAAATTTAATAACAACCGTAAAGTCTTACGACAAAAACGATATGATTATTAAACAGACTTGTTTAAAGGCTTCAGCTGAGTTTAACGCACAAAGAAGCGTAGGAATAGAAGACTTAATAAAAGACGCTGAATTAATGTATAACTGGGTAAAACAATAAGGTATGGAAAGTAAAAGAATGGAATACAAGCAAGAATTTATAAATAGTATAATTCCTAAAATTGGTAAAAAAGACTTTATAACTTGTGAGCTTCACATAAACGCCCAGGAACTTATAGACATATTTACTAAACATAAAAAACATATTGAAAGTAATAACGGTTTTTTTAGTGTTTCTATACTGAAGTCTTTAAAAGACGAATCTAAATTGTATACTAAGTTTACGCAACTAGTAGAGGTTAAGGAAAACTCAGTAAGTCACAAAGAGCAAATGCCAGACCGAAATACTGTAGAGTCTGATCTACCTTTTTAACAAAATAAAACAGTAAGTTTATAGCCGATTAATTTCGGCTTTTTTTATCTTTAATAATCACTTAAAAACTATACGATATGTTTGTAGACTTTAATAGTCAAATAGAGACGATTCATAAAATTAGAACTGGGCAAATTAAAACCGGCTTAAAGCTAGGTATACCAGAAATAGATACGCATTTTGTTTTAAAGCCTTCAGACTTAAATTTATTTCTAGGACACGCTAACGTCGGTAAAACTTCTATAGTGTTATTTACTATGCTATGCTACAGCGTTAAGCATAACTGTAAATGGTTAATATACAGCTCAGAAAATGAGCCCTACGAATTAATAAGAAAACTACTAGAATACTTAATTGAAGAGCCTATAGAGAGAATCATTCCTGAAGACTTTAACAAAGGAACTGAGTTTATAAAAAATCACTTTAAGTTTATTTCTAACGAAAGACTGTATACTTATAAGGAATTAATAGAAGTAGCCGAACGAGCTAAGATAGGTTTTAAATACTCAGGTTTTCTAGTAGACCCTTATAACAGTTTAGCTAAAGATAGGACCGTAGCAAAGGCTTTAGGTATGCACGAGTACGACTACGAGGTTTTAAGTACGTTTAGAATGTACTGTCAAAGAAATAAAATATCTTTATGGTTATGCGCCCACGCTAATACCGAAGCTCTTAGAAGAGTTTATAAGTCACCGCACGAATACGCTAACTACCCTATGGTTTGCGAGTCAAGCTCTATTGAAGGCGGCGGAAAATTCGTCAACCGTTGCGATTCTTTTGCGGTGGTACACCGTTTTATACAGCACCCTACCGACTTTATGTATTCCTTTTTACATATAAAGAAAATAAAATCTATAGAGACTGGCGGTCGGTGTACTAGCTTAGACGCTCCTATAAAAATGAGGGCACTTATTAACAACGTAGGCTATTCTATTAACAATGAAAGTATAATAAAAACACTAAAACTAGCAAACGCTCCTTTTTAAATTTTATATATTCAGTATGTGAATATTTTAGAAAAACTTTATAAAAAGCATAAAACTTGGCTAGAAATAACCGAATCTTTTGGGGTTAACAAGTCCACCGCCCAGGACATCGTCTCCGAACTTTATATAAAAATAGACAACTTTATTAAGTTAAAGCCGAATAATTCTTTAATGTTTAGCGACAACGAAGTCAACTATTATTTTATCTATGTATCAATTAGAAATTTAGTATTTGACTTAAAGCGTAAAGAAAAAAAGGTATCATTTGAAACTATTAAAGATAAATACTTTGCAGAAATTGAAGACTTTGACGCTGTAGATACTGACGACTACGCAAAGCATAAGGTTATTAATGACTGGTACGAAGACGAAAGTTATTTAGAAATGCTAGAAGACGCCCAGCTTTTAGAAGACTTTTCAGAAGACAAAATGAAAGTTTACTATATACGTAGAATATTTAAAGAAGTTTTTTTAGAAAATACAAACGTTAGCAAATTATCTAGAAACACTAATATAACTTATTGGAGTCTTAGAAATACTATTAAAAACATAAAAAAGCAAATAAAAAACGACTATGAATTTAGGAAACATATTAGAGACGATTTTTAAATATACCGGTATACAATGGCTTGTTAAAAAACTAGTAATAGATATTTTAGGCTACGAGAGCTGCGGCTGCGAAGACAGAAAAAAAGCTTTAAACAATATTACAATAATTAGAAAATATGACAAAGAAGACGTTAAGTAAAGAAGACTTTAAATACTGGGGTAATTTTAGAGACAACGCTAAAGACCGAATCTCAGGATCTGAATTTAAGAGACTAAGCCTTATTCATTCAGAGCTTTTTTCGCACCGATATTATTTGCCTTGTACTTGTAACCCAGCCGGTATACAGAAATTTATAGACGACATTAATAATGTTTACGATTTAATGAATACAAATAATCACATTAAATAATAAAACAAATAACAAAGCTAGCAAATATTGGCAAATGGATATAGATAAAACAACTAAGTTTGAAAAGGCTACAGTACAAATATTAAACTTAGACGGCTGGAATTTAAAACATATAGGCGGTATGTCTAGATACGACGCTAAAGGCTTTACGCCAAAAGGACACCCAGCTGTATTAGAAATGAAATTTCGTACTAAATACTACGAGGGCAAAATGATAGAAAAAAAGAAATACGACGCTTTAATGTCTATGCCTGGCGACATTGTAAAACTTTATTTTGTAGCCGATCCTAAAGGTAACTATCTATTTTGGTTAAATGATATGTCTATGCCTACTCTAGAAACCGTTAGAGCTTCTAAAACTACATACTGGGGGGGTGACAAAGAGACTAAAGAAGTATACTATTTAAACGAAAGTAAAGCTAGTATAGTTACCTATAACGAAGTGGACCCACAGCCAAGCCCTTGGGCTGAATATTTTAGCAAAGAAAACGAAAGTAAAAAGAAATAATAAACAACGCTTGTTAAGAAGTTTATTTATTGTATATTGCTAACCTAAACTATATACGATATGGAAACAAAAAACAACAATGTATTAGACATCGAAGAGCTAACTTTTTTCAATGAATTTCAGCTATTAACTACTCTTTTAAAAAATTGGAATGAAAAGGCTGAGCAAAAGAAAATTACAGACAAAGCCCAGCAAGAGTTAACAAACGCTAGTAGCGCCTTAAGCAAAATAGGAATGTACGTATTAAACCTACAAAGTAGACAACGGACATACGATATACAATTAAGTAAATGGCGAATGAAAAAACTAGAAGCTGAAGCCGAAACTAAAAAGCTATACCAAACTTTAGTAGACTCAAAAATAGAACTATGAAAAATTACGAGATCGAATACTGGCGGTATACCGAAGACGGTTACGATAATGAGTATATAACGGTAGAAGCAAAAAACGAAACTGAGGCATTAACAAAGGCAAAGTCTTTAACTAGATTTTCTAAAAGACATAAAATATATGAAAAATAAAATAAAATTATTAGACGGTAAATTATACGACAAAAAACCACTATTAGAAAAAATGCTAGACGATAGCTTTTATTACGGTGAACTTAATAAATTAGCCTTAAGTAGCTCTAGCCTTAAGTTAATGTTAGACAGTCCTAAGACTTATTATTATATTACTAAGTACGGTCAAAATTCTAGCAGCCCAGCTTTGACAGCCGGTCATTTATTTCACCTAGCTATATTGGAGCCGGAAAAATACGCCGACTTAAGATTTATAGACGTACAAAGTAAAAACACTAAAAAGTTTAAAGAGGCTAAACTAGAGTACGGCGAAGTATATACCGCTAAAGAGCAAAACGATAATAACAGACTTATAGACGCTTTTTATAAAAACCCTAAAGCTGTAGAATTACTGGGCGACAGTACGACCGAGGTCCCAGGAATCGTAGATATATACGGAAAACCTTTTAGAGCAAAGGCTGACATACTAAAAAACCAAGGCGGCATAGTAGATTTAAAAACAACGGTAGACGTTCAAAACTTTAATAAGTCAGCGTACCGGTATAAGTATCATTTACAAGTCGCTATATATTGCGAAGCGTTTAACTGTAGTTATAAAGACTTTACTTTTTTATGTATTGACAAAGCTAATCTAGATATTGGAATTTGGAACGTTAGCGAAGAGTTTTACGAGTACGGACGAAAAGAGCTACAAAAAGGTATAGAGCTATACGACACCTACATAAGAGACGACTTTGACATAAACGATTATACAATTCAAGGGACGTTGTAAAAATAAATAAAATGAAACAAAAGAAGTCAACTCAGGCGCAAAGAATAACCCAGCTAGAAAACGCTGTAGTGAATTTACATAACTTAATCTTAAACTATAATCAAATGGTTTTAGAATTATACAATCAAAAAAATGATAACGGACCCAATACTACACCTTAGCCAAGTCAAACTTACTAACTCGCAAATTAAACGTATAGCCGACTTAGTTATATGCCATACAAAAACCGACATATTTGATAAGTCTAAAAGCCAAAACATAGTAGACGCTAGAGCACTATTCGACTATATAATGAGAGTAGAGTTTAATCAAACGCTTTTTAATATACGAGACTATTATTTGTCTAAAGGAAAAAAACGACACCATACTACTATAATGTATTCGGTTAAGAATTTTACAGACGTCGTTTATAGAAACCCTCACTATTTAGAAATTGTAGAAATCGTCCTAACTAAAGAAGTAAGCCCTAGACAAATAACTAATATCTACGAACAACTAAAGTTTGTTAAAACTAAAAAACAACTAAAGAAAATAAAAGAGTTTATTTCAGAAACAATTAACGAAGCTTAGCAAATTTAAAAAGAATACGTTATATATATAATGAATGACAAAAGTGACACTAAAAAAAAGATGCTAGAAGCCCTAGAATTTAATCTAGGTATTGTTTCGCATAGCTGCACAGCTTGTAACATAAGCCGTCAAACGCATTACCAATGGCTTAAGAATGACGAAGACTACAAAGAAGAGGTCGAAGCTATTACAGAGTCAGCTATAGATTTTGTCGAGTCTAAACTATATGACCGGATCAAACATAATTGTACGGCTAGTATAATTTTCTATTTAAAGACCAGAGCAAAAAGTAGAGGTTACCAGGAACGGACCGAGCTTGTAATGCCTGAAGCTAGAAAATTTGAAATAGAAATCTTAGGCTCCATAGATGAAAATACAGACTAACATAGTATTTGATTATTTAAACAAATCTAAAGACAAAATAAAAATATTCCAAGGCGGTACTAGAAGTGGTAAAACCTATAATATTGTTATGTGGCTAATCTTTGGTTATGCTATGCGTCAAACCGGTAAAACTATTACAATCTTTAGGGCTACCTACCCAGCGCTTAGGGCTACAGTAATGAGAGATTTTTTTGATATCTTAGAACTTTACGATTTATATGTAGACAAAGATCACAATAAAAGTAATAGCGAATACAGACTAAACGGTAACCTATTTGAATTTGTTAGCATAGATCAGCCTAGCAGACTTAAAGGACGTAAAAGAGACATAGCCTTTTTAAACGAAGCTAACGAATGCTCTTACGAATCTTATAACCAAATACTGTTTAGGACCCTAGAGGCTGTTATAATGGACTATAACCCTAGCGACGAATACAGCTGGATATACTCAAAGGTCAAAACTAGAGACGACGCATTTTTTAATATAACAACTTATAAAGATAATCGGTTTTTAAGTCCTGACATAATAAAAGAAATAGAACGCCTAAGAGATACAGACCAAGACTATTGGCGCGTATACGGTTTAGGTCAAGTCGGTAGAAATAGAGCTACAGTATTTAATTACTTAGAAGTATCTAAGGTCCCTGAAGAGGCTGAGTTTATAGCCGGCGGCTTAGACTGGGGTTTTGTTAACGATCCGAGCTGTATGGTTTTTTCTTACATATTAGACGATAACCTTTATATAGACGAAATGTTTTACCAATACGGAATGACAAATCGAGACATACACAATAAATTTATCGAACTAGGTTTTCCTAGAAATACAGAAATATTTGCTGACTCAGCCGAACCTAAGTCTGTAGACGAATTGTATCGCTTTGGCTGGAATGTCAAGTCAGCTCAAAAAGGAAAAGACAGTATTAATATGGGTATAGATTTATTAAAAAGATATAAGCTTCATATTACTAGCCGAAGCTCTAACGCTTTAAAAGAGTTTAAAAACTATAAGTGGCAAGAAGACAAAAACGGTACGCTCTTAAATGTACCAATACAAAAAAACGACCATACAATCGACTCGACTAGATACTCGATTATTAAAAAGTTAACCAGACCTAGAGTAGCAAGGTACGCAATTAGGTAAAAGTTTTGTTAACATAGCTTGTGTATATCGTTTATTTATTGTATATTAAAAATGTTAGCAACGAAGCTATCACTTAAAATTTACGATATGACAGATATTAAAATTAGCCTAAAAGAATTCAAACACTTACTATCTATAGCCTTTGCCGCCGAATCTTTGATAGATAGAATTAACTCTATACCTACAGAGACCTCAGTAGAAAAAAGCTTAAGAAGTTTACATAAGGAGCGAACCGAAGAGCTTACAAAAGAATACAGAAAATTATTTATGAATGAAGGCACCGAATCTAACGTAGAGATCGAACCGGCTTTAAAAGCTATATAATGAAAACTATAAAAAAAATAAAAACAAAATTCACCAAAATAGATTTAGAAGATCACTGGTATATTATGGGCACCCACTTATTAGAATGTAGTATAAGCCTGGGTTTAAGCGTAAACGATTTGTGTATTTATAAGTCTAAAAAAGTAGGCGTATATTATTTAGTCGGAAAAGATAGAGACCCAGTAACTGATTTACCTAAAACTACTTATTTTAAAAAAGACTTTAGATAGTCAATAATTAATGAAACATAAAGTAAGGTATGAAAGGAAGACCCTCTAAAAAGAAACATTAAAAACGAGATAGTGTAATGGTAGCACAATTTATAAACAGCAAAAACAAATTATAAACGATTGAATTTTTATTTACACCTAGCTGTATTGTAAAAAAGTGTAGGTTCGAACCCTACTCTCGATACTAATATTAACCTAACCAAAAACTATATGAAAACTAAAACAAAAGAAATATTACAAAGTATTGTAGATTTGCCAGAGTTTGAGCGTAAACAAATTATTTCAGTATTAATAGCTTCTATGCTAAACAATGAAAGCTACGAAGACGCTAAAAAAACATACGACCAAATAATAGACAAAATGTCTAACTAATTAGGTTACTGGTAATAAAATTATTGAAGAGCTAAACAAATAATTTTTTTTAACGTTATATATATATATTATGAAAAACATAGAGATCAAAGTACCGGACAGTTTATTTGATATTCCTTTAAAGTTATATCAAGAGTTTATACATTCTTTTGAAGACTACGAGAATATGACTGACGAAGACTCAAGCTTAAAAATGCTAGAAATATTTTGTGGCATAAAACCAAAAGAAGGTTTGAAGTATAAGCTAAAAGACGTTACTAGAGTAGTAAATAAATTAAATAGTATTCTAGCTGAAAAGCCTAGTTTAATTTCTAAGTTTTCTTTAGGTGGCATAGACTTCGGTTTTGTACCAGCCTTAAACGATTTAACCTTCGGTGAGTATATAGACGCCGAAACTAATATAAGTGACTGGTCCACAATGCATAAAGCAATGTCTGTTTTATACAGACCTATAGACAAACAGTATAAAGACAAATATACTGTAGAAGAGTACGACGGTAACCACTACTCAGAAATTTTAAAAAATATGCCTACTAGCGTAGCTGTATCGGCGCTGGTTTTTTTTTACGCTTTAGAGACGGACTTATTACAAGCTACTCTGAACTCTACTCTGAAGCAACATCAAATAACACCAAAGAGTTTGGAGCTAACGAAAACTTTAGAATAAGGTACGGCTGGTATAATAGCCTATACTCATTAAGCAACGGCGACGTAACTAAAATAGAAGAGGTCTCCGAAAAGCCTTTACATATTTGTCTAACGTTATTACAATATAAAAAAGAGCTCGAAGAGGCTAATAATGAAAATATAAGAAACAAGTTTAAAAATGGCAAATCAAGGTAGCGGCGCAACCGCATTTTTTAAAATGTTAGATACGTTAAAGTTAAATCTTTTAGAAGACGTAAATATAAACACTTGTACCTACGGTGACTTAGCTCAAATTGACCTTAACAAACAGAGTATTTTTCCTTTAGCACACATAGTACCAAATTCAGCAACCGTTAACGACAACGGTCAAACTATAACGTTTAGCGTTACTTTAATATTAATGGACCAGGTAGACGTATCTAAAGAAGCTCCTAGAGATATTTTTTACGGAGTCACAAACGAGCAGTTTATTTTAAATACTATGCTAGCTGTAGGTAACCGATTATTTAGTAGATTCAAAGGTAGTGACTTAAGACTTCAAGGTTACCAATGTGACGGCACTATGAGCGCTGAGCCTTTTTACCAAAGATTTGAAAACCAATTAGCCGGTTTCGCTTGTACTTTTGACTTAACGTTTAAAAATGATATTTACGTATGTTAAAAGAAAATGTACTTAAAGAACTCCAGGCTTACGCTTTAAATGTTATAAGCTCAGCAAAGGCTAATATTGGCAAAAACAATAATAGCGGTCAACTAGCTAATAGTTTAGATTATGAGTTAGACGATACTTCAGACTGGGGGGGTACG
>Ga0302121_10000298_pt1 | contig 28130 bp, 24 predicted proteins | sample CB21_surface_MG_FD_203120 | JGI IMG/M metagenome (GOLD analysis project Ga0302121, IMG submission 203120) | Marine microbial communities from Western Arctic Ocean, Canada - CB21_surface | ecosystem: Environmental > Aquatic > Marine > Oceanic | place: Canada: Western Arctic Ocean | collected... | reverse complement strand
TTAATGGTAGTATAAGCTTCTATGAAAGTAGTGAAGAATTATTAAACATTTTTAAAGATGTTTCTTTAGATGTGGTTAATTATTTTATTGAATTAGATGAAACTAAAAGTTCAGATAATGTATTGAAGAATTTAACTCAAAAATACATTAACTTAAATAATGCGAATATGATAATAAATGGTGTCGAATTACCAAATAATTATAAGTTATATTTAAATGAAAAATTTCAAAATTTACTATACATATTCAAAGTTGTTATATTAAAAAATGTTAGCAATATAGACCAAAGTGTTTTTTCTAACTATTCTGATGATATCGGTATGACTTTGGAGATTAATCATAATTTAGGACTAACCAATACCCCAATATTTGATACATTTTATAATTTAGAAGCATCCGGTGCACCAGTTACTTTACCTCCTATAATGTTCAATAAAGTTAGTAAAAACGTGCTAAAAAACTTTAAAAAAATGTCTCTTAAAACTGATGCGTTATTAAAAAGAAATATGAGAAATATCGCTGGTTATAGTGTTGAAAATATTTCAAAAACCCCACATGGTGTAAATTTAGTTTACGATAATTTTGAATCTTTAAATAGGGGTAATATAGTAAACTTAAAAACAAGTAAAATATTTGAAGTATTTGGTGAAAATTTAGGAGACCTTATTACGTTTTATAAAAATTTAAATATAAGAGAACAACCAGATAATAAATCATACCTAGTTAGCTATCAAAATAATATTGAAGGAGTACAAAACGTTTTAGATATATTCAACAATAATATATACACGACTACGACTATTAATAAACCCTTTTCAGGAGGTTAATCTTTACTAACGTCGACATCAATTATTTTAGCATCATCAATTAATTGTTTAAGTAGTTCTTCTCTATTAATAGTTAAACCAGCCTTTTCGTTATTGATATCTTGTAATTCCCTTTTACTTTGTATATCCATTTCTTTAACTTGTATTTTAGCTTCATTAGCTTTATTTTGTAAAAGAATTTTATTTAAACTCTCAATAGCTGATGCAGATGCTCCTATTAATTTACTTAAAGCATCTACATCTCTAGAATCTGGAGCTGAAGTAATAAATTGCTTAACATCTTCAACGTAATCAACACTACCTTTAATTAACTTACCAGAATATTGCAGTAAAAAATCTTCTAATTTTTCTTTATCTAGGTTAAAATCCTGGTTTTCTAATTCTTTTTGTGCAACGTTTACCCCTTTTAATTGAGAAAGTAAATCATCAACAACAATATCTACATCATTATCCATTGTAAGAATATTTATTCAACTAGTTGAATAATTAAACTAATATATTATAATAGGTATATATGGAAGAAAAAGTTATAATTAAATTTGTTAAGACGCATCCAGATGCTAAACTACCTACTAAAGCTCATAATGGGGATAATTGCTTTGATTTGTATGCTGTTCAAGGTACTACTATTAGACCAAGTAAATCAGATGCAGTAGGTAATGTTAAAATATCCAGCGGTGTTGTACCTGTAGGTATTACAGTAGCATATATAACTCCAGGTTACGGTTTCGTAATCAAACCAAAGTCAGGTCTTGGGTTTAAACATAATTTACAACCGCATTTAGGTGAAGTGGATAATGGTTATCGAGGGGATTGCGCAGTTAAGATGTATAATTTTAATGATGAAAAGTATGTATTCGAAAAAGGTGATAAAGTAGCTCAGATCAAAATTGAAAAAATTTATGATACAACTATTGAGTGGTCTGATAGTGTTGAAGAAGCTCAACGTGGAGATGCAGGTTTCGGTTCCTCTGGTAAGTAATGGGTAAAGGAGATAAATGGCGAAAAGGTCATAGTTTGAAGAAGTTCGGAGATTCTTACGATGGTATTGACTGGGGTGGTAATAAAAAAAGGAACTCTGATATAATTAATTATGGGAAAAGTAACAAGACAAAAGATAACCGAAAGAAGAGTCGGTAATGCGAAGGTGAGAAAGACGGTAACAGTAACTGTTACAAAGCCATCAAAAAAGAAAAAATAATGTTTAATAAATTATACGTAGAAAAGTATAGACCTAAAACGTTATCAGATTTGGTATTATCTGATAGTAATAGAAAGTATTTTGAATCTATTACTGAAGAGATACCAAATCTGCTTTTTGTTGGTACACCTGGTTTAGGTAAAACTACATTAGCTAGAATATTAGTAAATGATATTTTACAGTGTCAATACCTTTATATTAATGCTTCTGATGAAAATGGTATTGATACGATACGCTCTAAGGTAGTTGGCTTTAGTCAGACTAAGTCTCTTGATGGGAAACATAAAGTAGTCATCTTAGATGAGGCTGATGGTATTACCCTCGACGGGCAACGCGCACTACGTAATACAATGGAAGAATATAGTGGTATGACTCGGTTTATACTTACAGCAAATTATAAGCATAAAATTATACCTGCTATTCAAAGTAGAACACAATTCTTCGACTTAATGCCTCCGTTTGATGATGTAGTTAAAAGAGTTGTTGAAATAGTGAAGCAGGAAGGTATTAAGATTGAAACTGATCAGAAACCTAATTTTGTGAATGTAATTAAACAAAGTTACCCTGATATTCGTAAAGTATTAAATAGTATTCAAAAAGCTACTATTAGTAATATCTTTACAATTGACCATAGTGTAGATAGTAAAGATATAGTTATTGTTATACATAAGCACATTATATCTAAAGATTCTTTAAAGCTAAGAAAGTATCTAATTGAAAATGAAAACGAGTTTCAGGGTGATTACCATAACTTAATGAAGCAGTACTTAAATTATGTATACGCTTCTAGTTTAGATGATAATAAAAAACGTCAATATATAGTTACTATTTCAGATCATATGTATAAAGACGTATTTGTATTAGATAAAGAGATTAATGCGTTTGCATGCTGGGTCAATCTCGAGAAGATTTAATTAAATAATTAAATGAAACATGATTTAAACCTAATAGCTGAACAATATGATGTAGTTTGTGAAGAAAGAAGAAAACGCAATGCAGTTGACAATCTTCAAACAGCTCTTGATGTACTTGGTCTAGATCCTATATTAGGTGTCGGCCCTGCCGCAGACACAGTAAATGTCGTAATATCTGCACTCAGATCCGGATTAGCTTTAGCAAAAAAAGAGAATGATATAGCTAAAGAACATATAGTTAACGCTGGTATATCCGCTATATCTTTAATACCATTTGCAGATGTAATTAAAATATTAAAATTCCGTAAATTAGGTAAACTCGCAAGGCCAGCAACTAAGTTAGCTGTTGTAGGAGGTAGAGCTGCTAAAGTATACGGTGCGAAAAAGAAACTAGAGAGAATTGCTAATTCTAAATCTGAAAAATCAGATCAAGATAGTATCGATATCTAGAATTAGCAATTTTCTTCGTCGCTAATCTTTATTTGATCTGCTTTATTTAAAGCAGCTTGTCCAAGTTTTTGAAGCTGCTCTGATGTAAGGTAGTTTAAAGCTTTCATTAAACCATCAAGTCCGATACCGGCGGTTTTTGCTGCTACTCCAGTTGCTGCTAATCCAACTTTACCAATCGTTTTACCAGCCATTTTAGCACCGCTTTTAGCAACGTCACCGAAACCTTCTTGCACTTGTGTGTAGGCTTCTTCTATTAGTTGAGTGTCCTTATTTTTCATAAAATTAACCTTTAATTGGTATATACTGCGAAGTATAACTTTCATTAACTGCGGGTGATTTAGTCGCTGGGGATGAAGGAATCTTAGTATTTTGACGTGCGTTGGAGAGGTTTGTCTTTTTAAGGCTATCCCCTTGTTGTGTCATTGTTTGTTGTTGCTCTTCATTCTCTTCTGCTTCTTTTGGATCAATTTGTACCTTGTTGTCGTATACTGTATCAGGGTCAACTGGCGTCCTATTGATATCGGCATCAATAGGTTCAAGCATATCACTCGTGACCGTAACTTGACCTTGCTGATCTGTTAAACCATTAGCTAATTCCTTTGCAACAGTAATATAGAAAAAATTCCCCCTATTATCACTGTTACCTGGTGCCGATGAAGGGTATTCAGTAGATATATTTTTTACTTTATAATTACCATTTGAATTAAAATAATCAGCAATATATTTTTGCTGTTCTTTATTTTGATTCTTATAACCCTCTTTAGATTTATAATCACTAGCTAATTTAACTAAACCACCGGTAGTGAAGCCGCTATTCATCTGTTTTTGAATATTTTCTATTAAATTTAAGAATTTCTTTGCCATAATATATTTATATTTATGTTAACTAATAGTTTTTTCTATAGATTTCAGTGCTGATTATAAATATTATAAATGGCTAACGAAATTAATATATTTGCAAATTTTGATACAACTGCAGTAATTGACCCAGAAAGAGAATATTATAATTTACCTCGAAATAATTTACCTGTAGTAAATCAAATTACAGCCGCGGCTAGACTTACGATTCGAAATAATGCCCCTCTTACTCCCCTTAGTGGTATGGGTCAATTGAAATTTTCTACCACAGGTATCGATGGGTATGGTTACGATGATCAAACATTCAATTTTGATAAAAATTATTTTTCAAATCAAATTATATATTTTACTGTCAGGGTTAAAACTTTAACTGATTACCCAGCTAAATACGTTAATATTTTAAATTTAGGAGATGGTATTTTTGAAGACAATACTATAAAAGTAGATTTAGTTGATAGTTTCAATAATACGTTAGCAGCTACAATTTCTAGTGATTTTGGATTACTTTCTTCTTCATCGGGTGGGTTTTTTAAAGGAGCTTTCAGTTATAATGGTATTGGTAATAATCTTAAAGTTATTGCAAAAGCAAATTCAGATGCACGTCCTCTCTCCGGTGAAAGTACTACATTTAATATAGTTTCTAGTGGAAATACTAAAGAGTTTCGTAAAATAAATGAAGATAATAATCAAAAACAAAACTTTTTAGATTACCTTTATCAACCAAATTTAAAAAATAACCCTAAATTCTTTATTGATATAATAGGTCAGATTGTAGGGGATGAAAAGAACCCTAATACTTTAGGTGTTAAAGTTTACGAAAAAATATCTAATTACCTTTTAAATTCAGGTGATATAGATTATGCTAATGTAGATAATTTAATTAGTAATTTAAAATTGATTGATAGTAATGTAAATAAATTTTCAAACGCATACCCAGCAAGTTTAAAGCGAATTGTTGACTTTTTTAGTGTTAATCGTTCTAAACTAATACCTATAAAAAATAATTTTAATCAAGATTTTGACAATAAAAATAGACCTAATACCGGTAGGGGTAAAAATCTTGGAACTGAAGTAAAACTTTCCGATACTCTTTCTGGTGGAGATAATTTTAAACCAATAGTTGCTTATGAAAAATTTAGTAAAAGGTATATAATGCTTAATACTGATCCAACAAGTTCATTTGGTTTTAGATATTTAGGACCTAATAAAACTTTTCAAATATCATCATATAATAAAAATTGGGGTTGGGGATTAGTATTACCTAAAGAAATTGCTAATTTTACATACATGTTAGATATTACAGGTAATAATTTAGTACTACAAGATGGTTTCAGAATTTTAAATGAAGTTGATGGTATATCGACCGATGAAATATTAAAATATTATACATTTTATAGTTATATTTCAACTACTAACGATAGTAATTTATTTGCATTTTATGATGATTCTAATATAAACTCTACTAGTGATATAACATCATTAAGTGCAATTAACAATAGTATTGATGAAATATTGCTTAAAGATATATATTCTGGAACTAAATTAATTTAATTGAATTATTGTACTTATGTTTTAAATACATGTATATGGAAATTGATATATAATTTTCATTATAAATATTAATAAATGTCTTTATCAGCTACATATCACGATTTAAGTGCTTTTACACCTATCTATTTTAAAGATGAGGATAATAAGATAGAATTTATTAATCAAGATAAATTCACCTTACAAGGCCTTAACCTATTAACTTATAATATTAATAAAAGTGCTAATGATAGTTTTGTAAAAAATTATACAGTCAATAATTTAATAACAAATAAAAATTCTAATGATATATTTACATTATCAAATAAAATAGATACACAAGACTTAAACACAAGGTTAGTTTTTAAAAGTACACAAAATTCAGTAAGTGCTGGCTTTTTTACACAAGTTATAACTTCAAGAGATGATAAAGATTCAATAATAATTTTTGATATAGATTTATCCTCTATTAAGCTTGCACGGACTTTTAGTGATAAATTTTTAGTAGATTTCATAGATAATAATTTTTGTACAGTTTCATTATTCGATGGTAAAGTGCCTAAATTTATGTTTGCTGGTGGTGCTGAGAATTTAATATTTAAATTTTTAAACCCGACCCAGATCCCATTAACTGCTAATTACTATTTTAATTATTTTTACGACGCAAATAGTAATGCATTAAGACTTTATAAAGATAATAATATTGTAACAACAATTACAACAATTCTTACTACTAATGTAAGGGCGATTTCAACAAACGCGACTGATGGAAATGTATTTATAACCAAAACCCTTTCAACAATTATACCTACTTTAGGATTAAGCGGTCTTAATCCTAATACTATACGTAATGGTACGATAAGAGTAGATAATGAACTTAATTTATTAAACACTAATAATATAGACCAGTTTGTATATTACGATTACAATGAAGGTAATAAACTTTCTGAGGACACACTTAGTGGTATTAATTATGATTTCTTGACTTATTATACCTATTCAAATATTATTAGTGCAGATAAAACTTTTGCTAATTTAAATTTCTTTAATTTAAAAAATCATATTTCTGACAATAATGTTACATATGGGGGACCATTAGAAAATAGAGACGATAATTTAGAATATAGAGGCAGAGAGTATCAAAATTTTACAAATCAAACCAGTAAAGAAAAAGATTATGATAATATATCTTTAAACTATACATTTTTCGATAAAGAATATAAAATTGGTTCTAAAGGTTATACACAATTTACTTTACCAGATAATTTATTCCCCTTTAGAAAAATTAATATTAATGATACAGGTCTAGCTTTAAATGGTTCTTTTGCAGCATCAAACCCTTATTTTAGTGATAAAGTCTTTAAACTTACTGATAAAAATAAAAATAATTTACAAAGTAGCTTTATTGAAGATGAAGAGTTTTTAGTATTGGAAAACGATGTAAGTTTATTTGTATTACAAAGCGGTGATTTATTTGGTTTTGAGACTATAAACAGTATAGAAGATAATGATATATTTGGAGATTATTTATGTACTTGGTTAAAAGGTGATGGTATTCAAAAAGGTGTGTGGTTTGATAGATATTATTTACCAAAAGAAAATTCGTATACTTTACCATTTTCTGGTGAATTAAATCAATTTAATAATTCGACTCAAGCTGCTAAACATTTTGAAGATAATCAAACAGATTCAATTTACTTTGATTTAAAAAGTAATCTGACTTTTGAACCAAGTGCTTCTTACGGTTATCAACGTATCAATAAAAAGCAAATTGACACTTTTATTGATTCACAAAGTGATAAATTATTGGTAGATTCCTTTACAATCCAAACATCATCAGTACAATTACAGAATATAAATCAAGTTGATCTTAATACAATTAAAGGTTTTGATAATATAGACATAGAAGCCATACCAAATAGGGATTTTAATATTGGGTTTGAGTTAGAATTAGATACATTATCGTCTCTTAATTCATTTCAACTTTTTGGTAACCTGTATGAGGATGGGTTTACATTTAGAAATAACCACTATTTTACACCATTTATTTTTATCCCGCAGGGTAATGAGCTGCATATTTATGATAATAATTTAAAATTATTGAGAACAAACAAATATGATAGTACAGACAATATTATTGATGTTTTATATTTAGAACAAAATAATAATATAGTTTTAGTTTGTGATAATAAAATAATTAAAACTAATTTCTTTGGTGAAACATTAAATGAAAGAACTCCAGTTGTTGATGGTTTTACTAGTGATATAATATTAGAAATTATAAAGGGTTATAAGAGTAGAACCTATCACGGTTATAATAATATATTCATAATAACAAATCAGTATCTTACAGAAAATTTTATTGTAGATTTAGATTTAAATAATCTTGTACCGACTGAAAATTTATCTTTACAGGGTCAGTATAAAAGTAATCCGCTATCTGCATCGCTTCATAGTATTATACCTGGACTAACCGGTAGTTATAGATATCTAATAGGTACAGAACCGAAAAAACTAAATGAAAATGTTGCATGCTCATTAGACACTAATGATAGATTTATAGCTAGACAGAATATACCAGCAGAAGCTTTTTTAAATAGTCCTTCTTTATCAGCTGACTTAAGCGGAGTCACCGACAAAGAGCTTGGTCTATCTGCACAGTCAGCCGGTATTATAAAAGGGCAATCTTTTGATGCAGGTTATATGTCACTTATTAGATCAGCTACTGGGGACAGTGACTTCAATGGTTCCTTTTTGCAATTTTTCGACTTTATACAAGACGGTAAAGCTAGGATTATTTTCGATAATTTAGCCTTATCTGATAAAGAAGATCCAATTTTAGATAGTATTAATAGTAGAATTTATGATATTAATTCAGTTGGCGATAGATTATTTGTCCAGTATGTGAATGTATCCGCAGGGCAAGGCTTTTTGCAAGAATTTACACCGGAACGATTTAAATTATCAGCTTTTCAACTTAGTGAAACAGTACATACAGGTTATAAGATTGACTTTTTAGAAGAAAATAAAGAATTAAAAATAATGTCATTTGCAAGAGATTTATCTTCTAATATCGTAATAGATAAGATAAACGCTAATACCGGTACTATTGAAACGACTAACACCTTAATATTAACAGGTGTCAATACTACTAAGCGTACAGTATATGTAGCTAACGAAGCTATTCCGGTCACACAATTAGTCAATGCAACCGAATCACTAACTAGTCAGTACCCTAAAGGTATATACAAATACAGAAGAGTTGAAATTGATGAGTTTAATTCTATTATTAATTTCAATAGTAGTTTTACTACTAAATTTGAACTGTTAAGTAATAATACACCTCTCTTTAATCCTATAAATTACTATGCAGTGGATCAAAAATATAGCAGTTATAGAGATCAGCTAATATTTAAGTTTAATCTTAATTCATTACTTGATATTAAAACTTTAACAGAACGTTGGGATCGAGCTGGTCCTCCTCTATCTGCTACTGGGTATGCTTCCTTTACTTGGAGTCACCCCGGTGCACCGTTGAGTGGTTGGGATGGTGAACTTGTACCAATAATAACTGAAGATGTTACCAACGTTGAGATAATATTTAGGGTACCTAATGTTTCAATAAAAAATTACTTTAATCTTGATTTAGATTTAAATGCAGGTAAAATTCAACTTTATAATAATGGTATAATAATTGGGAGTATAAGTTTTAATCCGAATTTAATACCTATAGAAAGAATAATATACCCTGAGTTATTTATTAATAGTCAAAATATACGAAATACACCAATAGATAATATAATAAAAGATACTTCTTATAATAGTTCAGGTGGTACTTTGAAAAATTTAAAAGTACATAATACATCGTTTAACCTGAGTTTAATAAATTATTTAGAACTGCAAACTAAATCGATCGACCCGCTATATTTTAGAGTGCCAAGCGGTACCAGAAACAGTAATGAAGAAATTGATACTTTATTTACCTATAATATCCCAGGTAATACCAGTAATCATATTAAGGTTAACATTAAAGATATTGATATAAATAATGATATTAAAAAACAATTAGTAGAGTACTTGCAAAGTTCAGTAGAAATTTCTACCCCTTCACAACAAAAATTAATTTATAACGTGGATTAAAAATATGGCAGTTAATGATATAGCAACAAAATTTTATATAGGTCAAGATTTAAACAATACATCTAGCGATGAGTATAAATCTATTACTACATCAAAAAAAATAGGATATACTAATGGAAATGATTTTACATTTTTAGGTTCCAAATATATCGGTTATTATAATTACGATGGAGAAAGTTTTTACAAGACAAAAAATCTTCAAAAAGATAAATTAACTGTCGTCGAGGGGGTATATACCGATATTGTTGGTTCGACAAAGTTTTTCGATAGAACGATTTTTACAGAATTAGATACATCATATACATTGGATGATGTATTATTCAAACCAAATGAGTTAATTAATAAAAATTCAATCAATTTTAAATTAAATTTAATGTATGAAAATTTTATCGACTTATTTAGATTTAGTAACATTAATGACCCGCTGATACCAACTGAGTTTAAATCTTATGCAGTTTTATCTGCCTCAGACCAAGGTACAATATGGCAGTGGGTATCTTCTGATGTTAGGTTTATTTCTGGTGGTAGCGGTGGCCGTACTAATTTTCAAAGTGATTCTGGTTTAGTCCCATTATCAGGGTATAACCATCAATTTGTTGACGTTAAAAAACTTAATACTGTAACAATAAAAAGTACTAAAGCGGTAGATGAATATACATTATTTGTCTCAACTAGTTCATTTTTATATGCTTATCAATTAGATAATAAAGATACAATGTTTGATTTTGTTTTAAGTGCAAATGGAATTGGTATCGATAATCAAATTACCTTTAAAGATATTACATCTATAGCAGCTGATAAACAAAATAGCATTCTTTATATAAATGATAGAGGTAGAAATCAAATTTATAAAGCTGAAACCAAAACCATAACTAATAAAGATAGAACGGGAATCAGAAAATTTAAACTAATAGAAACAATTGGTGCCCAAGGTAATGATGTAACCAATTTTACAGATAATACATATATTGAATATGGTAATAAAAATATTTTTATATATGACCAAATAGAAAAAACTATTAAAAAGTTTAGTGATAAGTTCGTATATAAAATCAAATATGGTAATACTCAATTATTTGAAGAAAATGAGTTTGTAAGTATGACGTATAATAATACTTTTGATTTATTATATATACTAACTAATACATATACAGTATTAGTGTTAAACGCTAATAATTTTGTTGAAGTTGATAGGTACACTCTAACGAGCAACCCGTTCGAATTTAGTATACCTTTAATAGGATTTTTTGAACAACCCAGTAAAATAGTTTTTTCTGAAAACGATAGCAATATATACTATTTACAGACCACTAAAAACGTATATAAATATTTTGTCAATACGCAGAGTAAAAATATTGAACGATTTACAATTAATATAGAATTTGATTCGCTAGCTTTATGGAATACAATATTTAGTAGATTTTCTGCTTATGAAGAAACATGGGATAAGTTACCTGATTTTGATAAGTTTACGTTAGCTGGTAATGGTTTAAATATTATTGGGGATGATAATAATTTAACAGATAAAGTATTGTTGTGGTCTAATAGAAGAGTATTTAGTTTTAATGAAAATAATGATTATATTTCAATGTTAAATACAACAAGACCTAATTTTTACAAAAAAAGCGAAATATTTATAAAAAACGAATATTTTAATAATATAACACTAAATTCGACGATTTACAGGCATTTATTTAATTTAAATTTACTAAGTAAAAATTTAAACAAACAATTACTAGCACAGTTTGATACCGTTGAAACTGATGGTTATCTAAGGTTTAAGGAATTTTTAGAATTAAGTTTTGAAGACAAAAAAATATTAAGTTTAACTGACCAAAAGCAGTTTTTTGCTGGTATTAATGAAACTTTAAATGGTAATACTTTAAACAGAATAATAACTAATATTTTTAATTATCAAAGTAAAGTAATTGAATCTGTAAAAACAATAAGACTTGGAGAAAGAATACCTCTTTTAAAGACAGTACTATTAGATAAATAATAATATGGCAACAGAGATTACAGGTTTAGCGGGTGAAATAGTAGCATTTACTTACCCATCACTTATAAAGGTTGCGGACAACCAATTTATACCAACAGTCCAAGGAGGTAATAGAACTCTTAATGCTATTTTTAAAAATAACAATAGAGGTACTGCCTCACCTAGTGCTTTAGCTAGATTAAGTGACGGTAGTGGTAATTTAGCTTCATTAGCAATTGGTCAAAACTTAGCCGGAGCTAAGATTTTTGGTCCTACATGTATTGAAGGTGATAGAGCAGGTGGAGCCGGAGTGGCTGCAAACCTTTTAGAGGTTTGCAATGGTGGTGCGTGTATTGATGATAATATTTTCGTAAAGTCTGATAGTGGTAGCGGGGTCAATAATTTATGCGGGCTTTCATGTTTAACGTCGTTGAAGGTCGATACTACTAGTACCTTAGTTGGTGCTGCATTGCTTTGTAGTACATTAGAAGTTTGTACTACTTCTACTTTACATGGATGTGCAACCTTTAACGGTGGAGCGCTAGTTGCAGGTGGCACTTTAAACGTTTGCGGTATTATAGAAGCTCAAGGTAATATTCGATCAAAAGCTGATATTATTGCATTCCATTCATCCGATAGAAACTTAAAAAATAACATCATAAAAATTACTGATTCAAATAATGTTATTAATAGTATAAATGGTTACGAATTTGATTGGAATGATAAAACAGATAGAGAAGGTCACGATTACGGTGTTATAGCTCAAGAAGTTGAAAAAGTAGCTCCTACATTAGTTAAGAAAAGAGCAGACGGGTATTTATCTGTCGACTACATAAAGCTAATACCTTTTTTAATTGAAGAGGTAAAAGGTTTAAATAATAGAATTAAAATATTGGAGGAAAAATAATGGCAACTTTACAAGGAAAAAACATCAATACAACATACCCTGGTTTATTAAAAACCTTTAATAGCAGTCCAATTGGAACCGGCACTTTAATTACCGATGGTTTTGGTTGTAGCACAGCATTAACACTAGGCTCGACCGGTAATAATTCTTCATTTGATAGTTCTTTAGTAGTAAGTTGTAATGTAACTGCTGGTGGTGACCTAACTACAAATGGTAATTTATGCGTAAAAGGTGCAGGAGCTTTTGATGGTAGTATTAGCACATGTGGAGACACCACTACTAATGGTTTAACAGCGGGTAATTATAGATTTACTGGTTGTGGTACATTTAACGGGCCTCTAAGTTTACTTAACACATTAACAGTAACAGGTACTTCAACTTTAGGTACTACTAATTTAAAAAATACTGCAATTGATGGTACTCTATCTGTTAACGGTACTGTTGGTGTCGGTGCTTTATTAACAACAACTGGTTTACAAGTTAATGGTACTATTAATAGTACCGGTGATATCATTGCGTTCAGTACATCAGATAGTAGATTAAAAAATAATTTATCACCTATAGACTCGGAAAATTTTGTAAGCAATTTAACTGGTTATGAGTTTGATTGGAATGATAGATCCAAAAAAACCGGTAAAGGTAAAGGTATTATAGCTCAAGATTTATACAAGTTAGATGACAGTTTAGTGAGAGAGAATAATGAAGGTTACCTATCTGTAGATTATATTAGTTTAATACCAATACTAATTGAAGAGGTAAAAAGGCTCGGTAAAGAAATAGAAAAACTTAAAAAAATATAATTTTTACTAAGTAACAAAAGTAGGTTCAAAATATCTAAATGACCCAAAGCCTGATGTACCAACAAGTATAGTATTACTAGCTGAAAGCGTTGATAATATCAGGTTATCAGATTCATCTAACCTACCATAAATAAAATCACTAGTAGTTTCAACATTACTAATTACTTTAAAGTTTTCATTAGGAGCAGTAAAAAAGAAACTTCTTTGTTGGTATTGAAAGTTTTCATTTTCCAAATAATCTTCTTCTTGTTGCAATTTTGAAGAATTACCATCAACACTTAATTTAATTCTATAATTGTTTGCTGATAAATCTCTTGATGTTACTATATTATTAAATCTCGTTATATAAAATTTAACAGTACTTTCACTTGCATTTTGTTGTGGGACTTTATCACCATCATTGGTTATATAAATTTTATCCGGTACTGGGTCAGTTATATTAACTATGTAACTATTATTGCTTCTGAAAAAACTACCAGCGCTATTTGTTACTACCAAAGTAATCGGATAGTTACCAGAAGTTATATAAGTATGGAAGGCTGATAAATTATTTTCAATTATAGTACCGTCTCCGAAATCAATAAAAAAGTCTGTATCAGAAATTGTCGAATCTGCAGTTAAAAAATCAGGTACTGCATATACTCCACCTAATTCACCGGTATATATAGAACTTTGCGACGTCGGTATCACAGTTCCTAATACCTGGTTTTTATTACTATTATAGATATTTAAAGGTATGCTGATACCTGATAATGTACTATAATCTTTATTAAAGCTGTAAGACATTCTATGTGTTCTCTATGATTATATTAGCTAGTATTGATTTATCTGATAAATATGGATACTTGAAAAATGGTAACTTTAAATCGCTGCCAATAATTCTAATATCATTATCAGGGTAAATAGGATTATAAACAACAAGACTTATACCATCAACTTCATTTATTGTCGTGGAGTTAATAATACGTCTTGTAATTACGCTTTCAACCCCGTCAATACCGAATATTTGATTGCTTATATCTTTAAGGCTCACCAAATCATTTAAATTTAAGCTTTCGAAATAATTTATAAATATATTATTAATCCGTTCTCTTAAAGCTTCAGTACTGGTGTTACTTAAAACGTTTCTTTTTATAACTAAAAATGATTCTTCTGCTATATCTTTCGTTATAGTTTCATTAACACCTGATCTAACTCCAAGATCAAAAGCTGTGTAAACTGGGTCGACAGGTACTAGATTAATATTTGCTTGTTGCTTTTCTTTAAAAGTATTTATAATGGAAGATTTTTGAGATGTAGATAAAAAGGATAAATTATTATTTGCATCTACATTATTAAATTTTGAAACTAAAAATAAGTATATGTTATTTGCTTGATTTATAGAATTAAAATTAACTTGGTTAAAAAGTACTCTACTATCATCATTAGGTCTATTTAAACCGATATTTAAAAAATAATTTAAATATTGGTCAACATATTCGTCATTATTTGATACACTAAACGACTTAAGTATTTGAGAGAAATTAGCATCTAAAAAATCATTATAATCTTTTAAAGTTATAACCCTATTTTGTAGTTGAAAGTTTTTAGATGCATTAGCTCTTATACTATCAACATCTTCTATATCTACTGGTGTAGTCGATTGTAAAGTATTATTAAACGCTAGGTATTGTATTTCTTGTACATCAATAAAATTAAATGTAGCATTATAAATGTTACGGCTAATTAAATCAAATCGAGGTGTAATATATAAATTTAAATTATTACCATCGAGTACACCAGGTGATATAACCCCGGCATCTCCCGAAGATTTTATATAATAGATATAAACTGAATCTCCTTCATTTAATTTTTTACCAAAGACACCATTACCAAATTTAAATTCGTATAAACCATTTTCATTTAATCTTTTTTCATAGACAGTGGAATCTGAATTTTCTAAAAATAAACTAGTTGTTTCAGTAAATTCAATTATTTGCTTAGTATTACTATCTTGCACATATATATCAATCGAACCACTATCTATGTTTACTGTTACATTATCGTCATTACTTTGAAGTGCTAATGGTATGGTTTCAAAATTCTCCCCTAAAGCTATAATTTCAGGGTATTCAAAGTATTGACCTTCTCTTAATATATTTTCACTTGAAAAGTTTGCTAAAGATTGATCACCTTTAACTGTCTTGTTAAACGTGCTATCATCTACAAATGAATAATAAAGACCACCAGCTAAGAAATAGCTATATCTTTTAATAGTATATGTATCAATTGGTAATAAGCTACTTGCTTTTAAATCAAATGCAAGTAATGAAGTTTGGTAACCTCTAGGTTTGTAGTCAATTAATTTAACAATCCTATTCATATTTTCATATATGCTGGTATCGGTAAACATTGCATCTGAAGAAGTCTGATTTAAATAAAATAAAAGTAAATGGTAACTATATGCTATAACATCTACTATAGACGACATATTACTACCTTCAAACGACTGATCGGTATAAATACCCCCGTCATTTAATCTCGTTTGAATTAATTCTTTTAGCGATTTCGCATCAAAAGCAGCATAACTATCTCTCGATAAACTAAAATCAGTTAAATTTTTCTCTGCCATAAATATATTTAATTAGTAACTATAAAAACCAGATTTGTTTAGTCTACCTTTTATATTTAGAGGATTATTATTAAACTCAGGTATATTTAACGTAATGTTTAATTCATACTCTTGTACTTCAACATCCGATACTACCTCAATTTCTGTTATTTCAATCCTTGGCTCAAAACCAACAAAAGTATTACTAATAGTCTCCCCTATCACTCTAGCTCTTGCTTTAGATACCGGTAAAAATAGTAAGTCTCCAAAGTTCATACCAAATTCTGGATTTAAAATTTTTTGACCGGGAAAGGTGGTAATTAAATTTATTAAAGAATTTTTAATAGCTTCAAAATTTACTGACGTATTTAAATCTTTTAGATTTGCTGGGCTATTAGCGTCATCCCCTCTAACGATACCAGTTTTAACATCAAGATTTATATCCCTGTATATAATACCTTCTTGGGTTATATCTTTTTTTGTTTCTATTATATTTAATTTTATAGCCATGATAATATTTATTTTAGGATGAACGCGACCTAATAAAGTTGTATAAGGTATTAGTATTATCAACTAAATTTAAAACAAATTTACCATTATTTGTCTTTTGACCGTTAATAGCTTTTATTTCGAGAGGTGCTAGATCAGAAATTAATTTTATAACTTCTAAATTTAAAGTAGTAATGCCTCCGTTTTCATAATATAATTTTATTGAACCGGTGGATGATACTGTATTATTAAATGAAGAATAATTATGATTAAAATTAGTTAAATTTAAAGTGTCAGTAGAGGTTTGAAATTTCGAATACACTGTTTCAGTAGCATTATCTCCATAATCTATTTCTGCTTTATATAAACTCATACCGTCTAATGTTTGAACAACATTTCGGGTATCAAAGTTTACAAAAACTGAACCTGAATAAGCTAACGTAACTGTCCTAGAAAAATTCTCTATTGGAAATGAAAGGGATGGTAAAATTAAGTCACCTGAACCGCTTAAAAAGCTATAAACATTCGATCGTAGAGACTGATTAGTAACATAATTTCTTGTTGTAGTTATTGCAGTATTATTAAAATTCGTAAATATATCATTAGTAATAATAGAAATTTTATTGTTAATAATTTTATAATTTAAATGGTGTAAAACTAATGATTTAAATTCATCTTCAAATGTAGTGGTTAAAATAAATGAGTCATCATAGCTATTATAATTTAAATCACTATAAACTAATTTTGTTATTGTTTTATTATTAGTACTTGAATTAAAATTAAAATTATCTATAAAAAATGTTGACGTTTCAGTATTTAGTGTGCAAATTTCCTCTAGTATTTTCTTATTTGTATCAAATTTATATAATTGATAAGTAAAAATATTTGATGTACTAACCCCAGATAAGCTGATATTAAATTTATATACTGAACCATTATTAAAGCAGTCTTTGGTAATATAAGATAAATTAGGATGAGAATTATCTTTTTCAATTATTAATGGTGAACTTACCTGTTCTATATAATTACCGTCATATTTAAATGAATCTATAATTGAAAAAGAACTTAGATCTATACTATATGTATCTTCATACACATTAATATCTAATATACTGTTACCTGTTATTTCACTATATAAAGTATTATTAAAAGCAAACTTATTATAAATCTGATTAAAATTTGAATTAGCCAACGGTACTAATGATTTTGTAACAGCATCTTTAATATAAACTTGCTTAGTACAATTAAGTTTATTATAAAACCCTTTTAAAGGTTCAACGTCCCCGTATCGATTTTCAGTTATATCAATTGTATTGCCTGAATCAAAAACTGAATCTTGTACGATATCAATATCGGATGTATTTCTTATTACACCTTTATCTGGTATTAGTTGAAAATATTCATTACCATATATGTCGGTTTCAATTTTATTAACTGAACCATAATTCATTAAATCAGTTATTGAATCTGAAAATACACCTTTATTGGTAATATTGATTCTTCTATTTTCGACCGATTGGTATGAATGGAAATAATGACTTCTTTCATCTGATTTTACTGTATTTCTTGATGAAGATGATGAAATATTTTTATAACTATTTTGATCAAAGTAAAAATTATAAGGATTTTTTCTCTTTGTATTACTTAAATTAACCACGTCACCGTATACACTTGGGTCAGGAAATATGTAAACATAATTTTCAATCAATTGGGGTTTAATTTTCTTTATAAATTCCCCATCAACTTTTAAAATTGAAAATTTAGTTGGATTAAAAAATAAACCTACGCTTCTTTCAAATTCTAAAGGAACCTTTTCTTTGGCTAAAACAGATGGAAAATTGATATTAAATAAATTTTTTGCTTTATTTTTGGCTTCAAATAATTTACCCGATACAAAACCTGTATTTGTAGTGCTCAAATAATAATAATCTGTACCTACTAAATGCTCTGATAATTCAGCTTCAAATAGAACTCTATATGTATCAGTATTATTTGTAATTTTATAATCGATAAAATCATCACTACGTAATAGACTTGTATTAACTTCATTGAACTCGACAACTAATTTATAAGGGTTTAATTCAGAAAGAGAAATTTTATTATTATTTAAAACTTGTACTAAAGCCCTATCTAAATCTAAGAAAGCATTTACATTTATATCATTGGTAATATAAGTTTCATTTGAGTCTACAGTTTCAGGATTTATATCAAAATAATCATTAAAGGTATCATAACCTAATTCGACATCTATCCTTAAAGAAGACAAAGAAACTATATTACCAGTATAATCAGGACTAATAAAAAAATTAGCAATATTATTTTTTATTTGATCTTTAACACTAAAATTACTTCCTTTACCTTGTTTTTCTCTTAATTCTCTTTGAAATGTATTTCTTTTTTCTCTATAGTAATTTAAAATTTCAACTATTTTAGACCTGTAGAAAGGAATAATTTTTGATAATGAACCGTCATCATAAAAATCTACAGTATTAAAAAATCTTCTTTGTTCTTCAGTTGAATATTTTAAAGTTAAATCATTGAAAAAATTTAAATAAATTGTTTTTATATTAATAGAATTATCTTTATTGTTTTCAAAATTAGTTTCTTGCCACTTATTTAAATATTTTTTATACAGTTTAAAATTTTCAAAATCATTTGTATCAATAAGTTTAATATAATTTAAATATTCGATAAAATTGAAGGGGCTACCAACATCATATTTATCATCAGATAAATTATTGGTGATACTATTGCTAACTACATAATCTGTAAATCTCATCATCTTCTATAATATTTAATATGGGTTATAACTATTGTTATTCTTCTTCTAAAGTACCAGCCTGTCTATGGGGCGGCTAGCCCTTTTGCTTCGGATGTATATGACTCAACTTGAATACCATCTTTTTGTGTATTAAATTGAGGAGTTGCAATTACTCTATTTGTACTATTAATACCTTGATTTTTTGCTGATATACGAGTACTTTCATTTGAATCAGTCAATGTTAATGGTAAATTTTGAAACGTATGTGTATGTGGGTATGTTGCAATTGTATCCGGCGCGCCGTTGCCTAAGACAGGATAAGTTACACCAGCTATCAAGACAGTTCCCATAATTTCACCCAACACTGTTTGTCCTAAAGTTTGCGTAGTATTTGTTATTTGTGTTTCTGCCGGTGCAGTAACATGTTGTAAGTATGTTTCACCCTCTACCGACAAACCACCACCGATGACAACATTTTTACTTACCCCTAAACCACTATCAACTAAAACTTGTCTTTGATTTTTATTGCGTAATTTTAAAATTTCTGCACTTATATTAATTACTTTGGCATCTATATTAACTTCATTTTCAGAACCAATGTTAACTTGTTGACCTGCAATATTTGTGATACTGCCTGATATATTAGTTGGTCCATATGACTTTAAATTTATACCACCAGCCCCTACCATAACATTATATCTATTATTAACATTTAAATTGTATGTACCACCAGGTAAATCTTGAACATCGACATACTCGAGTAGCGGCCCTGAATCACTATTCGTATAAGTGGCTTGATTACCTACAAGTACTTCGTTATTAATTAATTTACCAATTGGGTCTAATCTTATACTGCCGTAATCATTCATTACGGTTCCAATATTTTCTAATTTATTTTTACTTATTTCTATTATTTCACTACCACCGAGACCAAAATCCTTTTCTTTGAACATTAAATCAGCTTGTATAGCTAAAATCTCATCACCTAAATTTTTATTTTCCGGTGACCAATCCCCGTCTTGAGTCGATGGACTCTTACCATCTCCATTAACAAATGATTTACCAGATTCACTAGGCCAATCTTCGGGTGTAGTACCGATAATAAAGTTTGCAGCTTCTTTAGGTTCAATTGCAAGTGGTGGAGCGAGTGACAGTATACCGAGGTTTTTATCAAATAGAGGTGTACCTGCCCCTCCGGCTGTCGCGACTGATGATGAAATATTTAAATTAGGGTAACCACTCCCGGCAAATGTATTTATATTATTTACAGCAGGGTATTCATTTGTTTTCGTTACAGGAAAATCAGCAAAGCCACCGGATCGGGTTTGATCGATACTATTAACTTTTAAAATTATATCACCATTAGATTTGATATTATTATTTTCAGCTCTCTTTATATCAAATAATTGTTTTTTATCTTGTATAACTGAAAAAGCTTGCTTCCAATCATCGAAAAAAGGTTCATTTAAGTTACCAATTTTTTTGTATTTATCTCTTAAGATTACCTCGTCATAATTTTTACCCGTAAATTCGTTTTTAAAACCTTTCACGGTGCTAAATTCATCATTAATTACAAGCTTTTGATTATTTTTAGTAGCTAGTTCCGAATTAGTATTGTTATTAAACTCTTTAAAGGAACCAGAATAATGGGTTAATTTTATTTTTTCATTATGGTCAGTATTGTTTATTTCAAAAGTACCACCTTTTTGATTTAAAACATATTTGTTCCTATAGGTTTGTACGTTATAATCTTCTTCAGTAGAACTACTATCATAATTTTCATATTTACCTGGGTAATCAACTTCATTATCGTATATACCTTGCCAATCGTCTTTACCAAATGATGTACCTATTAGTACTGGGAATTGGGTATTACCATCTCTAAAAAATACATATACATGTGCACCTACGCTTGGAATACCAAACGAGCCTTTTGCTTTATTAGAGTAAGTATTTGGTTTATAATTAAAAGAATATGGATTTATATTATTAACATTATTACTATTATCACTAAAAGCATCACTTAATCTAAACATACTTTGATCATATATTTCTCCAGAAGAAGCTGAACTATCATTACTCAAATTATTAAAAGAATTTGTATCAGATACAGTGGCTTTATTGGTATAATTATTATAACGTTTGGACGTATTTTCACTTGTTAATGGACAGCTAACTTCAGCCCATGGTAGTATAGTTTTTAATTTAGCCATTATAGGCTCTAAATTACCGTCAATAGATTTAAAAAATTTATCTTTATTATCACCTACCCAATTTTCATATACAGTTGGTGATAAATGAGGTACAAATACTTTAACCCTACCTCTTTTTTGAGGGTCATTATTTTGAACTACTATACCCAAATATATACTATTAAATTCTTTTTCCATATTATATTTATATTTAAATTAAATACCGCTTATTACAATGTTAAATTTAATCATATTGGTCGTATTACCCCTTGTACCCGATCTTCAATACCAATTACTTCCCCGGTACCTGGATCTCGAACAGATACATACCTTTGTGTTGGTGCTACTGGTACAGGGTCGGTATTATCAGCAACTTTAAATTCATCATTAAATGTTTCTAAATACTCTAACATTTCCTCTTCTTTATTATATCTATTTTCTATGTCAAGATTTCTTGCTACAGGTGGTATCACTTCAGTTATATTTGTAATTTGAAGCTGTTGATCAGCTACTGCATCTTTTGAAATAGAAGCTTCATCTATAATATTTTTATCAAAAAACGAAAAATCTGCATTAGGGGTACTTATAAAACTTTCTAAACTATCTTCTTTTAAACTATTAATCTCATTATCGAAAATAGATGATTCTGGAATGCTATTAAAGGATAAATCAAATATTTTATTTTTTTGTTGCTCAACTAAATCATTGACAAATGCTAACTGTTTACTGGGATCAATAGTAAAATCTCTTATTTTAGTATTTGAAAGTTTAGTTAGACTACCTAATGCGTCAATTGAACTTTTACCAGTAATAATACCTGCTTCTATTTCACTACCTATACTATCTAATTGGGTATCCAATACAGAGGTTAATTTGGTATTTAAAGAAAGTTCATCTAAGCTAATATTTTCAAATTTTGCAACTATACTGCTAGTAAAAGCATTTAAATTTACACCAATATTTTCATCTATTATACCATATAAAGCATTTAAATTTAAACTACCTAAATTAGGAAATGGTAAACCTTTTAAAGCATTTGCAAAATCAATACCACCAGTTAATTTAGATAAATTTAAATTTAAACTAGTACCGATCATACCAGTTAAATTAAAACCTGCTGCCTCATTAACTTTATTAATTAAAGTGGTCTTCACCTTATTAGATAATTCCTTTATTTTAGAAGCAACTATACCTCTAATCTTCCCGGTAAGGCTACCAATAATTCCACTAAAATCTATATTAAGTCCAAATGCCATATATATATTTACTTGATATATCAATTTCTGTCTATATAATTATAATATGTTAGTATCACATGAAAGTCCAATTAGTATATTAGATAAATCAAAAGAGTATAATGATTATGATTATGCTTTAGTTCATCTATTTGAAACTCACCCTCAATATTATGACTATTTTAAAAATAGTGTTAAACTAGGTAGAGAAGTTCTCTTAGATAATAGTATTTTTGAACTTGGTGAATCATTTGAACCAGGTAAGTTTGCAAAGTATGTTAAAGAATTAAAACCTTCTTATTATATTGTACCAGATGTATTGGAGGACGGTTATGCGACTATTAAGAGTTTTCATGAGTTTACCAATAAGTATACAAAGCTACCTGGATTAAAGATAGGTGCAATCCAAGGTAAGACATATGATGAAATAGTAGATTGTTATAACTATATGTCTGAAAATGCTGATTATATAGCAATTAGTTTCGACTTTAGCTATTATATTGTAACCGGTAAAGGTAAATCTAAACTAGAAAGATGGTGTGATGGTCGCCGTAGATTGATAGAACAGTTAAAGAAAGATGGTATTTGGAATAATCAAAAACCTCACCATCTATTAGGTTGTTCATTTGCTAAAGAGTTTAAAAACTACGTAGGGGATAAAACCATTAGGTCAGTAGATACCTCTAACCCGGTGGTGGCTGGTATTAAGGAACTTAGATATACTGGTAATCTAGGATTAAATGAAAAGCCTTCAATTATGTTAGCTGATTTAATTGATCATGAGGTTACAGATACACAAATGGAAGATATAGAATATAACGTTAATTGTTTTAAAGATATTATTGGTCATGGTAATTAGTTTTACAGGAGCTCAAAGTACAGGTAAATCTACTTTACTCGCAAAACTGCAAACTGAAGAAAGATTTCGTAAGTTTAATTTTGTCCCGGAAATAACTAGAGGGTTAAAAAAGAAATATAACTTGGATATTAATCAAGATGGTGATGAATTTACCCAATTACTAACTATTAATAGTCATTTGTATAATTATTTCGATTTTAAAGGTAAAGATGTAGTATTAGATAGGTGTATTTTAGATGGATTTATTTATACTACATACCAATATCATATGAAGAAAGTATCTAAAGAGGTGTATAATTATAGTGAGTATCTCTTTAAGAAATTGATTGGTGAATTAGATGTTATACTATATACAGAACCTGACATCCCCTTAGTAGATGACGGTGTGCGTAGCGTAGATAAAGAGTTCCGTGATATAGTAGTTAACTTATTTGAAGAAGCAATTGATCATTATGAAATAAACGTAATTAGGTTGAATGGATCAGTTGATAATCGTATGAAAACAATTTATAATATAGTAGATAATTATGGCAAATAAAGAATTAGATAATAGTAGAATTAGTAAGCATTTAGGTCAAACGTCTCAATATAAGAGTGCGTATGATTCTGGATTGCTTGTAAGAGAACCTCGGAGTAATAATCGAGTATATTTAAATATATTCGATGATGATTTACCTTTCGTAGGATCTGATACATGGAATGCATATGAGTGTTCATTCCTTCTTGATAATGGGCGACCTGTAACTGGTGTTGTAAAGTGTATTTACTCTTGTAGTAGTAAGTATATTGTTGAAAGTAAAAGTATTAAGTTATACTTCAACTCCTTTAATATGACTAAAATGGCTGCTGATAAAGATAAAGCTGTTCTTGCATTTGAAAATACTGCAAGTAAAGATCTAAGTAGAATATTACAGACCGATGTACAAGTTAAATTCCAGGACGGTGATATGGTAAATAATAAAGTTGATAGTCCTAATAATGCGTGGGATATTGAAGATTATCAAAATGTAGATCTACTTGAAGATCATAAGGATTTTATATATACACAATATACAGAAGATCCTAGTTTGTTAGAAGGTATTAGTCGCGATAGAGAATTAGAACAAAGGTTCTATTCAGGTCTACTAAAGAGTAATTGCCGTGTTACTTCTCAGCCTGACTGGGGAGATGTATTTATATATATTAAATCAAAGACTGCTATTGATGCTCATAGTATTAAGAACTATGTTGTATCGTATAGAGATGAGTGCCATTTTCATGAAGAGATATGCGAATGCTTCTATAAGAGATTGAAAGATGCTTTTGATCCATCTGAGCTATTAGTAATGTGTTTATATGCTCGTAGAGGTGGTATCGATATTAACCCTGTAAGAGCTTCAAGTCAAGATCTAATTGAGAAGTATGCTGCTAATCTAATTGATCCTGAAGCTGTACATATTAAGACTTCTAAGCAATAATGGATACATTTATAACATGGGGTGTGGTTATGTGTATAGTATGTTATACATACTATGTAGCATTTTATAATTAAACAAAATGAGACCTGGCTCGTAATGAACCAGGTCTCAAGCTGTTTGTAGATCTTATATCAAGATTAGCCGAAGTACACCGAGTTAGTACCTGGTGTAAACGCTTCGCCGAGTCCTGTTACAATGATAACGTGATAGTAGAGATTTGCTCCGAAGATATTGTCTACGACACCATAACGTGTAAGCAAGCCTACACGTGGCGCGAAGTCATTCGGTCCAATTGTTCTCTGTACCATTACTGGAATGTAAGGGCAGTAGATGATACCAGTGTCGTAAAACTCTGGACCTTTATAACCTAACAACGCGTATTCTGGGGCATTATTTGCAGAGGTATTAAGACTGTTACCAATCGTTTGACCTTCTGTGCGTGTGTCCCTATATACGTTGAAACGACCACCAAGATTACCGATCTTTCCAACACCTACAGGTTGTGTATTAACATTACCTTGGACTGGTACCCACTGGAATTCAGGGAGCATTTCCAAGATAGCGCAAACACGAGGTGTTGCAACGATGAAGTTAGCTGCACCGCGGCGATTTCTCACTGCGATACGATTAGCTTCTACGATTAATCTTTGATAGAAGTCGCGGTTACGTTCTACTAACCAACGGCCATCAGCAGAAGCAGGGCTCCATGTGGAGAATCCTGTTCCTCTGCCAGCGTTAAGAGAAACTTGAATCATTCTCATAAGCATTTCACGGTCGATTTCAGCCTGAATTTCATACGACATTGCGTTTGTCAATTCAGTATCGATATCGATACCATTCATGTTTTTGAGATCTTGTTCAAGTTCAACCGACCAACGTGCGCCTAAGCGACGTGTGCCTGCTTCAACTGCTGTCTTCTCGAAAGAAACTTCCATAGTAGGGATATTACCCGTTACTTCGAAGTTTCTAAGAAGAGCTGCTACACCATCATCCGCTTCGTTAAAAGCGAATTCACCGTTACCGGATAAGAATCCAGCAGATGTACCTGTGTAAGCTGTCTTAAGCTCTTGGTAACCAGCTTCAGTGCCATTTGCATTAGCAAGGACGCCTGATTGACCTGCAGGTGCATTACCTGCAGCTGACTTACCATCGATACCATCACCAAGTGTTTCACCACTGTAACGATAACGAAGAGCAAATGCAAGGCCAACTGGACCAGCCATTGGTTGAACACCAACGATTTCATTTGTAATTAACTCGGGAAAAGTACGTCTAATCATTGGAATCAAGATCTTTGGTAGACGATAGTCACCACTTGCATAGCTGTCAGTACCAGGGGTACCAGCAACTCCACCAGCAGCACCGATTGAAGTAGCATTACCGAGTGCACCATCACGACCAGCAACGTTACCGCTACCAGCATAGTTAGGTCCAGCTTCTCTCAAACACCATGCTTCTTGGTTTTCAAGTAACATAGCTGTGTTCAAACGAGTATGGCTATCTTCAATTGGAGCAACACTCTTAGATGTGTAATCCAGAACTGGAGCCCACTTTTCTAAAAGAGCAGAAGCTCTTGATTCATCAATATAAGCCTGTGAAGGTCTAATTGTATTCATAATTTGTATTTTTCCTTTATATACGACCCCAAGGTTTTAAAAAACCAGGAAACTCAGGAATTCCTAAACAATATAGAAAATTCTAGTACTTAGATAGTTCGTCCATATATGGGTTATTTACGCTTTCACTAACAATTTCTTGTGTAGTGTCTTCATAAATGACTCTATCGACATCATCTCTGGTACTTAAAGCTTCTTCTTTCAAAGTCTCGAGCCTATTGCTTTCTTTCTTCTTAAAGAGCTTCAATGTATAATCAAAGTTTTCAGCAATGAACTCAGCGTCCTTACCTTTTAATACTTTGTTTACATATTGCTTTGTTCTTTTATCAAGACCTGCAGTTTTTTCTTCAAGTACTAAACTAGCCTTAGCTATATCTAATTCTTCTTTTAAAACTGCATTTTCTTCTGCAACAGACTCAAGCTTCTTCGAAGCTTCATTTATTTGATTATGACCGTCCATGACGGCTTCTTTAATGCTTTGTTTTTCTAAAGCACTATCAACTGCTAGATGGCTTCTTAAGCCTTCTAAAATTTTCTTAGCTTTTGTATTCTTTACTGCTTCCTGAACACTTTCGGCTGGAATTTTTTCTTCCAAGTAAACATCTAAATAATCAGAAATACTTTCAATTAATTGAGTTTGAAAACCTTCTGCGTCACCATTTAATGAACTTTCATACTTTTCAATAACTAACTTTAACTTATTAGACCTATCACTATCAATAGCTTTTACGACACTTTTAAGTTTATTAGAATGATCTTCATCAATTTTTACTACTAACTCCTTGAGCTTTTCAGTATATAATTCGTCTTGTTCATTAAGAGCGCTCTCAACATGAACTTCAACCTTATCGTTGATCTTTTGTTCAAAAACGTTCTCAATTTCAGATAACACTTCGTCGTTAAGTGCTCCATTAGTTGCTTCAGATAAAATTTGTTTAATGTCCATAATTAGAATATATTTATATTATTATTTAATATCTTTTGTTCCATTTTCTTGTTAATAGCGTTAGATAAATCGGTACTAGCTTTTTTATAGTTACGATTCATTACGTTACCGATAAATTTTTTTAAATTTGTTTTAATTTCTTTCATATTATTAAAGGCTTCTAAGGAATTTGATGATATTATCTTTTAAAAATTGATCTTTATTTTTTAAAGGCATAGTAGAAATATTATTTTCAAATTTATCATACGTTTCTTCGAACTGTCCATATTTATTTACTACGTATTGTTTACTTTCCAAGATGCCATTAACAAAAGCTTTCGGAAAAGATGGATCTGCTACACAATCAATAGCTACAAGCTTAAAGTCTTTAACTCTATTAACAC
>Ga0302121_10000273_pt1 | contig 29443 bp, 28 predicted proteins | sample CB21_surface_MG_FD_203120 | JGI IMG/M metagenome (GOLD analysis project Ga0302121, IMG submission 203120) | Marine microbial communities from Western Arctic Ocean, Canada - CB21_surface | ecosystem: Environmental > Aquatic > Marine > Oceanic | place: Canada: Western Arctic Ocean | collected... | reverse complement strand
ACGAAGAAGACGATGAAGACCTTTCCTGCGAAGGCCTCGGCGAATCCACCGACGGGGACGTTTCGCCCGCGCGGAAGAAACCCAAAATGACCAAGGTTATGGGACGACCGCGGTTACACCGCGAATCGGGCGGATCGCCGATACGCACCACCACCTTCGGCACACGCGTCGGTTTCTTCACAATCCCTACGCCTGTGAAAGGGTTCCGGACTTCCCGGGGAGGCGGGGAATCCGCGGGCGCGGCGTTGGGTACGTCGTGTTGCGCGTTTCCCAAATCCGTCAACACACTGCTTGCCCATACAAGACTGACACCTCTCCGTTGCAATCGCAGCGGCGGCGCCCGTCGATTTCGTGTCGCCGCCACGTACCACGCCGTTCGCGGTCGGGTCGGTTGTTGTGTGTTCCATCGGTACGATCTGCCCGACACGATCCATACGAACTTCCAGTTCGTCGAACTACATCCTCCCAGTCGGGTTCGTGTCGCGCCGGAAGTACGCCAGCGTTTCCAATCCGGACCAAAGGGTGTGGTACGAAAGCAGAGTAGTGGGCGATGACAAAGAAGACACCTCCGAAAAAAACAAAAAGGACCTTCGCGTCGTGGTGTTCGAGTGCGACACCGAGGTACGTATTTGCCTTTCCCAAATCCCTCCGCCTATTGCGATTACCTATACAAGACTGACCTTTTTCCTTTACGATCACAGACCCCCCCCCGGGTGTTCACCGGCCAATCACCAACGTCGACGTGGCAAAAAGTAATCGCCGCGGTGAACGAACGCGCCATGACGCGGAAACGGTCGTCGGTTTCGGGACCGCAGTTCTTGGGGCTTTCGTCGCCGGTCGTGGCGGCGGAGATCGCAAAGCTGGACGGGTACGCCGCGGCCAGGGCGGCGCTTGAAAAAAAAAAAACGAAGAAGTAAAGGGGACCTTCCGGAAAGCGAAGAAGGGAACAGGGAACGTGGGATGTCCACCACCAATACGGCCAGTTTTGAGTCTTGTGATGAATCGTGGGTGAGACTGAATAAAGGTACCACTGATCCCTCTAGTTACTGTCAATACGAGCAACATCTACCCCGCATGCATAACAACCTCCCTGGAAACCGTTTCGTATTAAAACCCTTTCTTCCCGCGGCCGCCGCCGCCGCCTTTGTTCCCTCCCCCGCGACCTCCGCCGCCGCCGCCCCGGCCGCCGCCGCCTTTCTTCACCCCCCCCTTCGCTTTCAAACTCCGCTTCTGCGCCCTCGCGTCGTTGAGCATGCGCTTATCAACAGACGGCCCCCCCGCGTTGCCTTTGTGGAACTTCCTCGCCACGACGTGTTTGATCTCCCGGCGCTTCCCTCTCGCCGCCGTTTTCGCCTTGGCGTAGATCTTCTCAATCTCCCGAACTTTGCTCACGTCAGGCACGTCGTCTTGTTCCATGATAGTGCTCGCGCGTTTTCGCGCCTGGCTCATCTTGGTTTCCGCTCTTTTCTTTTTCCGAAACTTCGCCTCCGCGACTTTTTTAATCGAACGGTTATCCACCGCGGCGAGCCGCTCCTTGGCTTCGTCTAAATCAGCCTGGTCGTACACGGGGGGGGGGCGCATGAACTTCCGCTCGTCCTCAAGAAACCACTCGGGCAAATCCTCGTCGTCGTCACGCGCGTACTTGTTGTACGCGTCGTCAACGATGCGATCCTGTTGCGTTTTGGGTAATCGAGGGAGTATTCGTCAGCGTCGTGTGTAGTCAGTCATCGGGTGGTGCAGCGACGCGCTGTTAAAATGTGCGCGTCGTCGGTTCAATCAAATCAAGGTGGCGTGTCCATTTCGGAATGGAACACAGTCAAAAAAACCAGTCGTCACAAGAAACACCCCACAAACGCCTCGGTGTATTTTTCGCGCTCACATTCCAGACATTCCGGGGAACGTCGTCGAGATTCAGACGATGCCGATTATGAAAATCGTCCTCATCGGCGTTTTGGTGGGGTTTCTTGTGACGACGAAAGACAGGGGGTTGAGACACCGGGTGGTTGGGGCACGTGCTTGTGTTAATTCATTTTAAATGGTCATTCATTCTAAGGAATGACGACTGGAGGTCAAGGAATGAGCACCAAAAAAACCAAAAACCAAACCAGACGTACCCGTTCTTTTTTCCGGATCATGTTTTTCCCGATCGCGAGAATTTCCGCTTTTTCGTCATCCGAAATGTCATCCACATCGTCGCTCTCCGACTCGGAATCGCTGGAATCCGAATTAGCTTCGTACTCAGCAGGCGCCTCCATGAACCCGGCGTTGTCCTTGCCTTTCCTGGCTTTTGTCATCTTGGTACCCGTAGGGTCCGACCCGGTCAAACCTTTCCCGCCGTCGTCCTCGCTCGAATCGGAATCGTCGTCGTAGGTGTCGTCGTAGGCGGGAACCTTTTTCCCCCCGGGGCTGCGCTTTTGCCGTTTCAAAGCGCTAGCCTTCGCGAGTGTCTCCCTCTCAGCCTTCGCGGTAGCCTTGGCCTCCCTTTCGTCAACGCGCTTCTTCTTCACCGCGCTCGCGTGCCGCAACAAGTCGTAGTCCTCTTCGTCGGAATCGTCCCCGGAAGCGGCGCGCTTCTTGGAAGGCTTGGTCGACTTGGAAGGGGTTTTGGTTTTCGTATCTTCCGTTTCTTCGTCGTCGTCAGAAACGTCCTCCTCGTCGCTCCCCCCCTCGCCCTCCGCGAAGTACTCGTCATCCTCGTCGAAACCCTCGTCCGTTTCGCTGTCACCGGCATCCGCTTCGCGTGTCGCTTTCGCCCACCCAGCCACCGCCGCGTCCGCGACCGCCTTGGCTTTCTTCGCAACCGCCTTGGCTTCGCTAACCGCTTGCACCTTCGAGCCGACTTCGGGCGCGGCCTTGCCAAACAAGTCGTTGGCGAACCAGTCCCGCGACGCGGCGGGCCCCTTGACTTTCGCGACAGTCTCAAGAGCAGCAGCAGCAGCGCCGGCGTCGCTCTTTGCGTTCGCATCGAACAGAAGCGGATTTTGAGGCGCCGCCAACGCAAGCGCCTCCGCCAGCGCGCGTTCCCCCGCTCGGCGCATCGCGGCGCCGGCTTGGTCAACCTCCGCTTCGTCGTCGCTGTTCATCTCGCCCGCGCCGATTTCGGTGCGCTTGTCCCTACCACCCTGCTTGTCCGAAAACGTGGTGCCCTTCTTGGTCTGCCGTGCTTTGTACTCTCTCCACATGGAGTCCAGTTCAGCTTCCAACCGGGTGTTCCCTCCACCTTCGTTTTCGTCGTCATCTTCGGACGAGTCGTCGTACTTTCCCCGCGCGCCGCGTCGTGGTTCGAACTCGTTCACGTCGTCGTCGCTGTCCCGTGCAGCATCCACGCCCGGGGCTTGCGCCTGGTGCACCGCGTCCAGCCCTCCTTTTGATTTGATTCGCGCCAGGGAGAACAAGTCCATCTCGGAAGCACCAGTCGCGCCCTCTTCGTCCTGGCCAACCAAACCAAGCGCGGTGCGCACGCGCTCCTTCGCCCGGAGCTTGGCTTTCTTCTTCTTGTCACGCCGCTCCCTCGCCGCCACCGATTTCTGCAAATCGCTCATCTCGTCCAGAAGCTTGCTGTCCTCGTTTTCGGGCTTCTTGCCTTCTTCGTTCTTGTCATCCAAGCCGGTGATGTCTTCATCTGACTCACTGTCCGTCCCATCCTCGCCAGTACTAACAACCCCGCCCCGCAGCGCCGCCTTTTTCTTGCCATCCAGCTTGCGCGTTTTCCTCACCGCCAGGCGCCACTTGAGCAGGTTTTTGAAATCCACCCTGCCCAGCACCCCCAGATCCGCGCAAAGGCTCCGGATCTCCGGGGTTGTCGCGGGGTGGTTGTCCAGGTCCATGAACCCGTCTTTCGGGGGGACCACGCCTTTCTTGTTCTGGGGTTTGAAAGGAAAAGAACGTACGGGAAAATGTGTCAGACACGAGTTGGACAGAAAACAGCAAACGTTTAGTCGGGAGGAGACGAGTATAACGGGAGTACGAGTAATACTCCCAACAGGAGTACGAGTAATCTCCCAACAGGAGTACTACTCGTTAGTCCTTCTCGTGTTAGGAGTATTACTAGTCAGTCCTCCTTCTGTTGTGAGTATTACTTCCCAAACTCCGCCCAACCCCAAACCCCCGAAGCCTCGTTTGTTTGCAAAATGTTTCTTCACGCGGTTCAGACAAACTGTGAAAAGGGTGATCGTCATCGGCTTCGGGTTTTGGGTCCGGGTGGGTCGGGTGGGAAACACTGCATTTATAGGAAACGTCTTGAGTTTTATGAACTCAAGACCTTATGAATAAGAACTCAAGACCTTCAGAATAAGAACTCGAGACCTTTCCTACAAAGAAAAGAAAAAACAAACAAACAAAAAAAAAAGGGTCACCAACCAAAACGTACCGACGCGTCCAGCAGAAACGCGTGGAACTGCCCGAGCAGTTCCGCGGGTTTGTCGCACAGGATGAACGTTTCCACGGGGGTTTCTTTGTACAGCGACGACACGCCGTCTTCGTACCCGCTGCGGTTCCTTGGCCTTTTGGCGTGCGACAAAACGTCAATGGCTTGCTTCGGGCCTTCGTACTCGGCGAAGAGGTGTCGCGGGTCCAGGAGGCGGTTGTCCACCTTCTTCGGCGCCAGGAACCCAGAACAAACGACATAGATCTCGGCGGACGTCCCGCGCGACGCCACCGGTTTCGTGGACTCGACTTTCGTGAACAGCTGCTGCATTGAATACAACAGGGCGTGGTACTCGGTGGAGCGGAACACTTTGGTGATGAACCAGCCGCCTTGTTTTAAAAACTCGGTGGCGAGGCGCAGGGAATCCAGCGTCAACGCCGCTTGCGTGTACGACTCCGCCGCGAAGTTCCCACCCACGTTCGGGGCGCCGTCGTGAATCACGACGTCGTACTGCACGCCATCGGGTGTGCACCGCTTCAGCTGCGCCCGGCAGCTTTGCGTGGTGATGTCGTCCACGAACGTGGTGCACCCTCGGATGGGTTTAATAGGCGCCAGATCCACGCCCACGATCAGCGAAGACATGGGCATGTACTTCGCCGCGACCTGCAACCAGCCACCTGGGGCGGCGCACAGGTCCATGCACGCCCTCGCGCCTGAGAAGAAGTCATACTTGCGGTTCAGCTGCACGAGCTTGAATGAGGCGCGCGAGCGGTAGCCCTGTTCCTTGGCGAGGTAGTAGAACTTGTCTGTGGGATGATGAATGGGAACGGAAGAGTGATGATGGATGGGTGCGCGTGGGTTAGTCCATGAACGGGAGCGGTGGGTGACAGTGCGGGGCGGTGTGTGGTGTCCCTGGACAGGCGCACACGGCCGCGTTCGTATTCGGTACAGATGATGTGCCGGGGATGCGGTGCCGGTGATGGGTGGTCCGACACACAAGCACCAGACGCGGACGACGCGGACCCTGGGGCGATCGAAAAGTACGACAGTCGGCGCGGCGGCGGCGGTGGTGGACCAACGCGGTGATTTGGGGTCGGCGCGGCGCATCGACTGTGGGAAACCACACGTACCCAGACGGTGTTTTCCTTTGGCTTTCTTGCCCATCTCGCTCGGTCGGTGAACGCGCGGAGACCCCGGCGCGCGGACCGCGTGGCGGTGGAGTGCGGGGAGCGCGCGCAAGTCGGGCACCAATGCACGCCGCCGCCGCGGCGCTTTATTTTGTCGAGACACGCCCAAAATTTTCCGAAACTCGGAAACGAACGCCGATTCGCGTCGCGTCGTCCCAGAACACCTCGACCCCTCGTTGTGGTCTTTCGGACGCCCCGATGCTTCCACCGCCAGCCATAAATCCACGGGGGGACGCCGTCGCGCCACACTCGACCACGCGCCGCGCACTACCCTCGCCCGTCGCGGTTCCGCAACCTCCCCTCCTCCCTCCCTCCCTCCCTCCCAGCGCTATGCCGCGTCATTCCGTGCCCTTTCATCTCGCGCTGTCTCTCGTGTTTCTCGGGACGCACGCGTTGCTCGTCGCCTCCGTTCCCAGCGACACCGGGTCGCTGATTCCCGCCGCCCTCGCCGAGCTCCCGGATGACCTAGGCACAGACATCTCCAACCTGATGGTTTCCATGGACATGACCGACCAGAACACGCACTTCTCTCGGCTCGTCTCCCCGGACGTCGGCGACCCGGGGGACCCAAAGGCCGTGAACCAAAGCCTGGTCCTGATGAAGGTATTTGGCCTTTCCCAATCACCACGTCCCGCCTCCCTGCTTGCGCATACCAGACTGACACTTTCGGCTTTTATCGTATCAAGTTCCCCACCCTCGAAAACGACTTCACCATGAGCTTCATCAAGCTCACCTCGGATCTGAACCCGAACGACACGCACGTCGTGCTGGTGTGCGGGCACACCGCGCCGAGCAAGTGCGGGAACGCGAGTCCTCACTACGGCGCGCCGTTGGACCACCCGTGCGGCCCCGAGGACGCGTCCGATTTAGCGACGGGGCCTTTCTGCGAGGCGATTTCGCTGGAGCACGAATCCACGGCGGACGGCGAGCTTTTGATGCACGGCTCGTTTGTCGTTGAGTCCGTAAAGAACTCGTATGCCACGAACCAAGCCGCGTACGAAATCCCGACGATTCACTTGGAGGTTGTGGATACGAAATCGTTCCAAGCCTTAATCGCGAGCGACGTGGACGCGGACGACGTCGCGATTCAAAACGCGCTGGCGACCGGCGACTTACGGGAACTGGACGACGCGCTGCAGATGCGAGTCGACGATGCGGATGATGCTGACGATGCTGGTGTCGAAGTTCGTTCAGACGAAGACGATGACGATGGAACGAATGTAGACGACGACGACACTGATGACGATCCAGGAGGTACCCGCAAGCTTCTTCGCATCGGCGGCGTTGGGGGCGGCATTCGCGGCGGAGGCATGCGCGGCGGCGTCGGCGGCGTCGGAGGACGGTTCGGCGGCATCGGCGGTTTGGGACAGGGCGTCGGCGGACGTCGCGGGCGGAACATGGCCGTGAACCAGGTACGTGTTGGGGCTTTCCCAAATCCAGACACTGATCACTGCCCCTGAGTGACTATTTACTACTCACTACACACATCACAAGTGCACTGTTCGGCCCGATTACTCTGACTATTTACTCCTTCAGTTTACGAGCACGTTACGAAAGACTGACACGTTTCGATAACAACCTCAGGTCATGGCGGCTAACTTCTACGGCAACAAAGGCAAAGGCAGAGGCGGGCAAGCCGCGTACTTCAACGACCCGGGGATAGCGGGAGGACGTTGATGAACGTTTTTGTTTTCAACAACCACACTAGCGGATGAGCGGTACGATTTCGCCGGTACCAAAGCGCCGATCGTTGAATGGGCTGTCACGACGTGAAGCGAATTTGAACAAGGCTCGGGTCATGTACGGCATGGGGTGATCCGAGCCTTCTTCATGTTTTCTTTGCTTTTTAGGTAGCGATTTCCCTGATCAGTGCTTTGGTACCGGTCACAACCGACCTCGTCTGCGGTGCCGAAACAAGCGCGGAAGTGAAAAAACATGTTGTGACTGAGACTTTCTTTTGTGTTGCAAAGCTTCGCTTCTCTTCCCGTCCCCGGCGTACGTATCTTCACCTCGCACACTCCCGCCCGTTCCCACCTACTTGTTCCACGGCAACGTCGATTTGGTCGCCATCGTCCATGTCGAGACTAAGCGGTGTATCCTGGCCCGTGACTCGGCGGCTGTCGTAGTGGAACCGCATGGTCGCCGGATCCACCGCCTTTTTGTCGCACCAGCTTTGAATGATCTTCTCAAACTTTGTGGTAGGCTTGACTCTGAACATCACCGCGCTACCATCAGAGTGCACACAACCTTCAGCTCAGACGTCACGGCGTTCTCCTCGTCGTCAGCCATGACGGGGGGGCGAGGCGAACGCGGTGAAGCAGGTGACCCGAGGTGTGGCCTCGTCGCGAGCCGTCTGCGCGTTTCCTCGGGAAAACAAACAGGCAAAAATGAAAATGAGCGGATGTGCGGATCTCCTGGCGCCAAAAGCAGCGAGCTAGAGTCAGCATTCTCCTCGGCGCGGGGGGGGCACGGACGCCCCGTGTCCCCATCAGCTTTCGCGAGTGGGGAGGTGTCGCCATGTCCAGCGCGGCTGCGCGCGCGCGAGGCCACGCCACGTGTCCATGCTGCCAGGTGCGTGTCGTGCCCAGTTTCTTTCCCCGGGCCCGCCGAGGTTGAAATCTTTGAAAGATTTCCCGGGAAAAGTCCCGTCCCTGTCCCCAACCCCTAACCCCAAATCCCTGATTAAATACGCAGCAACCCGACCGCCCTATGGTGTGCGCGCCGTGCACCGCCACGTCCTTGCGCGCGCGCCGGTGGACGCTGCGTCGCCTGAAAGGCGCGCACACGCAAGCGCGTTTGGAACTGGAGACCGCGCTGGGGACGGGAAACACAAACACGGGCAGTTTTGGGGACCGGCCAACCGATGGCCAACGCGATGGCCAAAAACACGGATCCCCGAACACGGAACGCCCCCGCGTTTCCTTGGTGGACCTGTCGTTGCGACGCGAGGCTCTGGCACGAAACAAACTGGAACTGGGCCGGTTACGGGTTGAGGTTGCCAACCGCGAAACACAGGTTGATACGGAAAACGAGGCCAGTACGAGTCGACGCGAAACGCTAACGGCTTCGGTTGAAAAATTAAACCACGCGAAAACAACCCTGTTTTCGCCAACCCGCGAAACGGCCGCGGGTAACTTCCCGGCGCAACAAAGGGCGTACGCGCTCAAAGCGAAGGGAATGGAGGACCAGTTGCTTGTTCAACGGTGTGCCAAGCTCAGTGAACTGGCTAGGTTACTGCCGATAGTCGCTGAACGGCCCGAGGTGACCGACCGCAACGGGGGGGGGAACAGGGGGCGCGGCTTCGTGAAAGGGAAAAGCGCGCCTTACGAATCCACAAAACACAAAGTCGACACCGATAACGCCCCCACCGCGGTTCGCATATGCGGCTACCGCGTCCCCGACCCCGGGGACGGTTGCGAGTTCAGTGCGGAGGAACTGGGTTCAGGTTTAGGGGGGGTTTTGCTGTTTCTGAACGTGGTACGTATTCCCTTTCCCAAATCCAGGCACACTGTTTGCCGATTGTCCGCCCGTAATTACTCGGGCCACATTACGAAAGACTGACACTTTTCGTTCAAAATCATAGGCTTGTCAGATTCTAGACGCCCCCGCGCTTTTGCGAAGCGCGGGCGCGGGGAGTTCGCGAGCCACGGTTTGGCAACCAAGCGGGTTCTGGGATGACGGTTCGGCTGGGGGGGCACCGAGTGACGGCGGTCCGGGTTTCAATCCCACTGGGGGGGCGCTGCCACTGTTTTTACCGCGAAACGTGGTGGAAGCCAACGGGGGCGGCGACGCGGGGGCGTCGCCGCACGAGCGGAACCGGGACGAGGCGCTTGTTGAAACCAGTTCTCCGCGAAAAAACGACAGCACCAACCCCGGTGCGCTCGGGGCGTTGCTTTTGGAAACCGTCAACTCAGGGGTTTGCAGGATCAAAGCGCTTCAAAAAACAAAGAGTTTCGGCGCGGACGACCGAGACGACGCGAACCACAAATTCGCGTCCCCCGCGGTTTTGGCGAAGCACCGCCGCGATTTGAGAAACGCGGTTTCGTTGTTACACAAAGCGGTGGGTGTGGTTTGCGTGGAGCTTAGTTTCCAGCTTGGAGGAGTGAGCGCGCCTGGTAACTACGGCCCGCTAGCCTCACTGGCGTTTTACGCGCAGCACGCGACGCGCACGGCGAGGGGAAATCGCGAGGCGAAACGCGAAGGCGACGGCGGGCAAAATTCGACACCGAACACTAAACACGCTAAAGCGGACGCTTCGAATCCGTTTCGCGATTTGCGCAACCCTGATTTGCTGGGCGAGGGCGTATCTTCAGGCGCTTCAGGAGAAACACGTACCCACAAAAAGGAAAAAGTCGGCAAGAAGAAACAGATCCGCAAAGCCCTCGGCGCGCTCGCGGCGTCGGGGGTTACGGGCGCCGGGCACGTCGGCGTGATGGGGCAGTCCCTCATGACGAGCGTCTTCGGTGCGAAGACCCAGTCTGCGAAGAAAACGTCTAAAGAGCATAGGAAAGGTCCAACGGAAACCTGGGCCTCTGATGCATCTGTAATGGACCTCGCCGCAGACGGATGGGACCTGGTTGATGTGCCGGGACGCAAAAAGAACGGCGCCGTCGGGGCGGTCGACAGGCCAAACAGTCTGCGACAAACGCATGCCGCCGAGCGCGAAAAACAAAAAGCGCGCCCGCCCGCCATGCTTCCGCCGCCGCCGTCGCGGCCGGAAGACGTGGAGCACTGGACGCGGGCGATGTACGTGGACGCGAGGCGGTGAGGAAGGGTTTAGGCTGAAAGTGAAAGTGAAAGTGAAAGCTCCATGAGCACATAGGAACTGTCTAAGACACTCTTAGCGACTGTCTGTAGAAATGTAAAATCGCATTTTTTTATTTTTCGAGTTTCGCAAAACGGTCGTCACTTGGACCAACCAACGGCCCCGGGTGCGCCAGTGCGCCGCCGCGCCGCGGCGTCGACCGCGGTCGGACATGGGCGCTGCCTCTGATGAATCCATGGAAAGCATCGATGGGACTGTGGCACCCCCCCACGCGCTGGTGCAGACGCCTTCTTCGAACGCGGCGTCCTCGTCACCAGCCGCGAAGGTTCGGGACACGGCACCTGGGAAGAATGAATCCGTGCTTTCCGTCGCTCGGCTGAGCACTGCGTCGCGGTTGCGTTCACCCCCCCCCTCCCCCTCCCGCGCCGCGCCCCCGCCCCCCCCCGCGGTACAGGAGCTCCTTTTACTGCGCCAACTCATCGACAAGGGAACCCCGCTGACGAGTCTTCAAGCGAAACGCGCGGAGGGTTTGGTTGCCGAAGCGGTTTCCGAGGGGTATTCCATTGGAACTAACGCGTCGTACGAATTCGACGCTAAGCGCTTACGCTTAAGTAACGAGCAGTTGGTGTTGTTAGGCCTTGACGCGCCTGAAAAGCCAACCCTACCTGGCAACATACTGAGCCTACCGCTACAAAAACGTCTTGTCGCGGTTCAAAAGTGTATAGAACAGCTGACGTACAACCACGTCGGAACAGGCACAAACTTCAACATCGACAAGACCCGAAATTTAGGCCGAATTCTCGAAACCGCGCGGCAAATCGAACGCGACGCGTTGCCCGTGCGGTGCGTGGAGGCGGTTTTCGTGGCGCTGCGGTGGACACGCGACTGGACAGACGTGGACAGGATTCCGGGCGGGTTTAAAACGGAGGTGTCTTTTATCGACGGCAAGGGAGGTACGTATTGCATTTCCCAAATCCCAACACTGTTTTCCCATACAAGACTGACACTTTCTTTTATTTAGCGCAGTGCGACGCGCAAAAACGCACAGGCACATCGTTTTGTTCGTGCGGCGAAAACGCGAAAGCGGCGGGAACGGGAATCAACCGTCCGTTAGTTGTGACACGGACAACTACGAAAGCAGTACCTACGGCGCCCTAGGTATAAGCCGCAGAGCCACCCTAGGGTTTCGTCCAATGGAGTTCGCCTCGATAACGGACATTCTCACTTCCTACAAACGCGCGTACGCCGAGGTTGGGCACGAGGTAACGAAGGTGCGCGTCGGTTTGCCCGTTCCGCGCGACCCGCCCGACGCGATGGTCTGCTGGAGGCACTTGTGTGTCAGTGTCGGTCAGGAGACAGATACCGAAGGTGACGATGACGACGACGACGAGGACGAGGAGGATACGGAAAGTGGCACGCACCCTGGAGCAGTCAAACGGGAAGACGACGACGAGACGACGAAAGAAACATGGTCTTCTTCCGTAAAAACTTGGCACCAGGCGTGCGACCTTTTCGAGCGCCATTGTTCCGCGAGCAAATCGCGGCGGTTGTTCGACGCGTGGCGCGTAGACGGTTTGCGGTTCAAGGTGACCGAAAAGGTGGAAACTAAGGTACAAGTAGGCAAGACAGGTAAAACGGGTGACACAACAGGTAAGGCAGTGCAGGCGAAAGGAAAATCGGAAGGTAACAAGGCTGTCTCGCCGAAGCCGAAAGCGTCTCAGGAATTGGAAAAACAAACGACGACTGAAGAGAAAGCGAAATCGGAAACCCCGATCGAGAGTGACGCTGGTGTGGACGACGACCCCCCCGAGACGGTTACGTAGTTTGTTTGTTACACACCTCCTGTTACTTCTTCGCGCTGAACCCCAACCCGTTGTCCTCCGCGTACCTCTCCATGAACCGCATGAACCGGTTCCAATCTTCGGTGGTTTTCATCACGTACGTCGCCTCGATGCCCTGCGGCTTGCCGTTCAGGAACTTGGCGTTGACGTCCACGGTTTGTAACTCGCCCTCCGTGTCCACAAGGTACATCCCGGTGATCTCACCAGTCAGCTCGGTGGCTTCGAACACATCGGGTTCCTTGAACACGAAGAACGCGGTGCCGTTGGTGCCATCCTTGGACCGGGTTAAACGCACATCAGGCACCGAGGTTTCGTCGGTGCCCTTTACGAACTGGATCGAAGTGGCGCCGGCGGTGACGGCGACGACGGACCGGGCGGCGCGGGTTGGGGCGCGCGCGGACGCGCGCTTCAGAACGCGCGTGGACCCCAAGCGCGCGGGGGGCGCGAGGCAAGCGGAGGTTGCGGTGAAGGCGGACATGGCGTGCGTACAGGTGTGAGTCGTGCGGCGATGGGTGCGATCGAAAGAGGTGTCGAGTGTCGCGATGCCAGGTGGAGGTGGCACGTGTCAGCGTGACGTGTCAGGCTAACAGGCGCTGCGTGCGCTTTTGGAGGAAAGAGCGAAAGACTGATGAAGAGAAAAATGGAGACACACAACGTCGCGGCGCGCATCGATCGTTTACCACACACACCACCTCCTCGCAGCTCAACTCGTCAACTCACAACCACCTGACGCCACTCACTGCGCCGTTCTCGCGTCTTCCTTCCGGACGCTCTTCTCAACCTGCCCTAAACGTTTCTCCGCTTTCTTCTGGCTTTTCTGGTCGAAATCGGGATTGGCGGTTTCGTCGCCCGTTTTGAGAAACGTAAACTTGTTGGTCCTCGCCAAACCGAACCGCTCCTCAATCGCGCGTACCTCATCCTTGAACGCCTTGCTTTCGTACGCCAGGTCCTTCTCCACCTCGCGTTCCGCGGAGGCGATGTCCTTGGCGACCTCTTTTTCTATTTTCGCAACATCCCTCTCCACGAGCGACTCGACAAAGCGCGCGTCCTTACCCACTTCCTTGGCCAGGCCCTTGAAGTCCTTCCCCAAAACCCGCGACGCGCTGCGCACGTCTTTCCCTAGCGTCTTCTCCGCGACTAAGATATCATCCCCCAAGGTATCGAGATCCGCGATTTTCGAGAACCGCAACTCCGGTTCGGGTTTGCACGAGTTGTCCGTGACCCTGAAGTCGCTCCACTTCACGCCGACTTTAGACGCGAGCGCTGTGAGCTCGGGGACGTACTCCGCGTTCAGGGACGGGGACGTGCTGTGCGTTTAGGGGAAGGTGGGTATGGGTTAATAGTCGGACAGGATGTGTCAGCAAGGATGTGCGAGGTGGTTAAGCACGGAGAATCGCGTCACTCCGGTCGCCGGTTCGAACTCGTGCGGGGTCAAAGCGACTGTCAGACGAGACGCGTTACCCGCAAACGCTCTGACCCAAATAATAACTCGAGACGTTTCCCAAAAAAGAACAAGAAAGCAAACGTACCTGTACACCACCGCGCCTCCGTACCCGTCCCAAGCGTCGTTCGTGCCTTTGTAGTACACGAACACGTACTCGCCTTTCTTGAACCCCGGGATGTACCAGTCATCCTGGTAGTGCAGGTACTCGTTGCCGTTGTTGTGCATGATGGCGGGCGACTCTGCGTCGGCGTAGAAGGTCTGGACGTCGCTTCGTTCGTAAAACTGCCCGTTCGGCCGGTTTATGCGCCAGTTAATTTTCACCGCCATGTGGTCAGGGTCGGGAGAATCGAAGAAGTGTTCCTGGCAATCGAAAAGGTCGAAATCGGGGTTCAAACCTGCGACGATGTACCACCTGTTTTTGTGAAAGAAAAGGGTCAGTCTCGAGTCTTGTGCTGGGCGATTTATGCACAGTGGGCCAACAGTTTTGTACTCTGTGCATGTGTTGTAGTGGTAAGACTTGCTGACTGCACTCCATACAGGGCATCAAACGGCCGGTGCCTGGATTTGAGAAAGCCCCAACACGTACCTCTTCTCTTCCCCGAAAACCGTAGCGTCGAACCCTTCCGCCATGTTCGCCAGCGGCGGCACCGCGTACTCGCCCGTGTCCTGTTTTTGCTTCACGCAGTCGTTCGTGGTTATGGCGCACGTGTTGAACGTCATCACCGCTTTCGAGGCGTACAAATCACCGCACTTGATCTGGCAATCCGCCTCGTCCGGGCGGCCGTAGCAGGAGTTGAGACACACTAAACTCTCCGCGCACTTTGAGTGGGAAAGAAAAAGGTCAGTCCCGAGCGTACGAGTGGTTTGTATGCGCAAACAGTGCGTATGTGATGTGTTTGTAAGAATTACAGGTACGCCAGTAAGTGTTACTAGTAAACAGTCGTCCGGGATTTGGGAAAGCCCCGAGGCCGTACCTTTTCGTCCGCGACGCACGCGGCGAGCTCGAGCTGGCACCGGGACAGCAGGCACTTTCCCGATTCCACCGCCCGCGGGTCAACAAGGTCCTTCGCGATGGCTAGCATCAATTCACCCGGAGGCGCCAGCGCAAGCACCGCGCTCAGCGCGAACGCGGTGGCACCGGCGGCGACGCGGCGGTGGAAGGAACTCTGTGTGGTGGACGATTGCGATTCGTCTTCGTCTTCGTCCAGAGCCTCGCGATCGGCATCGGCATCGGAAGCCTGCGCTTGGTCGTTGTTGGGAAGCGCGTGGAGCGGAGTGAGTTTACGTGTGTTTGTGAACGGCCCGGACACGCGCGTCGCCACGCGAACGGGCGTGGCGCATTTCGACCCAGCTCGCCGGGTGGTGTCCCGCACACCCGCGAAGGACACTTGTGACGCCATCGCGGCGCCTGCGAAGGATGCCATTTGTTCGCGTCTGCGAGCGGAACGTCCGCGTGTCTATGCAGCGTGCGTCACAGAGGCGTGAAACGACGGAACCGAGAGAACTGGGAGGTTCGGTATTCGCAAAACGACCGCGGCCTGTGCGTTGTCCGATGACACCGGGACGGGGACACACCGTCCCCAAGTAATCTAATCTGCGTGGAAGAAAGGGCGTTCCTCGGCGTTCCTCTGTCACGCGTTTTGGATAAGCAGATTCGTGAAAATGGTTTCAAGCGCCGGTCGACACTTGGGGTCAACACACACGCACTGACCGGAGGCGTCGGTGGGACCTTCGCGATCGAGCTGTTTCCAAATGTTCCGGACTGCAGCCAGGTGGCATTATCCGTTTATCCTCGCCAAAAACGTGGAGTCAGCAGGACTCGTTCCGGCAAATCTTTCGAGATATTTCTGGCCAAAACCACGACGAGTGTTTGTGGTAAAATCCGTACCCGACGAACCCTCGGTCGTCCGTCCCCACTCCCCCGCACACGCGTGGTGACCCTCCACGGAATTCGCGTCTCACCGCGAGTCGCATCACCTGGGGTTTAGGTGTGTTTGCCACGCACCGTGCATCGCGTGCGCGTCGGAAGGAACCACCGCGGGTTTCTAGAAAAAGACTAAGGCTTGCTACACAAGCTTTCGTGTGGACGTGCCCGAACCAAGATGTCCGCCTCCGTCGCGTGCGCTCCAGTCACCGCCTTCGCGCTCCGGGCGGCTGGGAGGAACTCAGGGCTTCGCCCCAAACCCCGCGCCGTGGTTCCCCGAGGACGCTCTTTGACCACGCGCGCGCTCACGCTCACCGAAGATGGCCAGAAAGCCGCCGACGCCGCGAAGGCGATGGTCCCCCGGGACGATTTACCGTCCGTCCTAGTGGCGGGGGGCGGCATCGCCGGCCTGATCACCGCGCTTTCGTTGCAACGCAAAGGCATGAAGGTCAAGGTCTTCGAGAAAGTCAAGGAATACAAACTCTTCGGCGGGCCGATTCAGCTGCAGTGCAACGCGCAAGGCGCTTTAGACTCGATCGCGCCCGACGTGCTTGAGCAGATTTGGGAGAAGAGCACTATTACGGGTGACCGCGTGAACGGCTTGCTGGACGGCGTGGCGGGTGACTGGTTTTACCGGTTCGACACGCGGCAGCCTTGTTACAACAACGGGTTGCCGCTAACCTTGGTCATCGCCCGGTACGACCTGCTAGACATTTTGCGCAACGCGGTTGGCCAGGAAAACATTTTGATGGAAACCGTGGTGGAGTGTTACGAGAACGACACCGCGAACGACCAGGTCACCGCGACCCTGACGGACGGCACCAAGCACACGGCTGACGTGTTAATAGCCGCCGACGGTATCCGCTCGAAAATGCGCGCGCAGATGCGGAGGGAAGACCCGGAGAACCCGCCGCTGGCGTACGCGGGCTACGCCGTGTACACCGCGATTTGCGACTACAGCGCCCCGTTCAGGGAAGCGGAGCACACGGACGTGGATCGCACCGGGTACCAGGTTTTCCTTGGGCCCAAGCAGTACTTCGTGAGCAGCGACGTCGGTAATGGACAGCAGCAGTACTACGCGTTCCTCGACGTACCCGCGGGGGGGGATGACAAGTTCGCGAAGTGCGAGGAGTGGGACAACTACCGCGCCATGTTGCTTGATCGGTTCGGGGGCTGGTGCCCCGCCGTGGTGGAGCGTCTGCAGGTCACGAAACCGGAGGATGTGGAACGCCGTGACGTGTACGACGTGATTCCCAACCCGTTCTGGGTGGACGGGCGAATGGCGCTGCTTGGTGACTCCGCGCACGCGGTGCAGCCCAACTTGGGGCAAGGCGGCGGGCAGGCGATTGAAAGCGCGTACGCGCTGGCGGATGAGCTCGCGAAGTGCGAAGGGAAAAAAGGCGTCAAGATGGCGCTCATGAAATACTCCAGCAGGCGGTTCCTGCGCACCAGCAGCATCCACGGCCTATCCCGGTTCTCTTCGCTCATGAACACCGTGTACCGCAAGTACCTGGGCGACGAGCCGTACGGGTTTTACCCCGAACCGATTCAAAAGTTTTGGAACTTCGTGTCCGGTTTGAAAATTCCCCACCCCGGAAGCGTGGTGGGCCAAGTCGCGATCATGGGCAGGTGCGGGGCTTTCCCAATCACCACATTCCGCCTCCCTGATTTCCCACACAAGACTGACACTTTCCTTTCCACAATCTCAGCATGCCCGTGATTCTGGAGTACGTCGGCGGCGGGTTCAACCGGTTCGGCGTCCCCGCCGTGCTGGGCGGCGCGAGCACGGGGAACGGAATCGACCGTATGCCCCGGTCGCAAGTTCCGGGAGTCAGCGCGCCGTTACGGGACCTGAAACCGGAGGATTTCGAAATGAAGGGAATCCCGGGGTTGGCGAAATAAGGGGCAACAGAGGACTGATGTGCCATATTTTTTGCGAGTCGCTTGTTAAACAAGCAAGCTCGCCCGCTCCAAAAGAAAGCGTCGACGGAGGATGAAGTAAAAGAAACGTGTTTTGTCTTTACGCTTTCGCGCGCGTGTTTCTTTTCTACCAGTACGTCTACTCTTTCTATGATTGGTACCTCGTACTGAACACCCTTGAAACTCTTCAGGGTTAAGTATCAACGTACCCGTGTCCATCAACCGTGCCTACGTCTCCTGTTTCAGCCCCCGAACCCCCCCGTGCACGAGCGCTTGTCGCAGCGCGCCGTGCGTTTTGCCGTTGCTCGCGAGAATCGCGCGCGTGCGCAGCGAGTAGTTCTCGCCAGTCACCAGGTTGGTGATTTGCCCACCCGCCTCGGTGACTAAAAGCGCCCCGGCCGCCGTGTCCCACGAGTTCAGGTCTGCTTCGAAATAAGCAGTTACCCTACCCGCGGCGACCCAGGCTAGCATGATCGCGGCGCTGCCCAGCATCCGGATTGATCTGACTTGAATTTTCGTAAGCGATTTCATTCCCAACAGCATCATGGACGCGCTTTCGTCGCTCGCGCCGTACCCGGTACAGACCACCGCTTCTTGGAGCGTTTCCTCGGACCCTACCTTGAGCTGCGCGAAGTTGACGTACGCGCCTCCTCCTAAAGAAGAGCTGAAAATCTCCCCCGCGAACGGGTCCATGATCACGCCCACCTGTATTTTTCCCTGGTACGCCACGCCTATCGAAACGGCGCTGAGCGGCATGGAGTGGCAGAAGTTCGTGGTGCCGTCGATGGGGTCCACGACCCAGAGCCAATCGCTGGATTGGTTTAACACTGTGTCGAGCGCCGCAGTTGATGCCTTGGCGCCTCCTGGGACGCTCTCCTCGCCTAGAAAATCGTGCGTCGGGAAGGTTTTGCGCACGCGTTGTTCAATCACCCTCTGCACCTCTGAATCCACCTCCGTTAGCAAATCCCGCGCGTTCGCCTTGGTCTTCACCACATCCGCCCCGAGCTTGTCCAGCATGATAGTCGCCCCCAGCTTCGCCGCGTCCGTGGCGACCTTTAAAATGATCTGGCGCATCGCGGGGAGGTCGGTTTCGTCGGGTGGGACCAGCGCGTTGAATCCCATGGGTTCGGGGTTACTGCCGAGCGCGGGGGTCGTTGTCAAACCAACACATCTTCGCCAACACCGAAGATGACCCGGTCCGGGAGACGCGTGGAAAGACGCGACCCGGGGGGCGGGGCGCGCGTGTCTCTTTGGTGGTGCAACAGTGGCAAAAACGCCCGCGGAAACGGCGGCGAGGGACATGACACGTGCCGCGAGGCGTGACGAAGGGGTGACAAAACCTGACGAGAAGTCGGCACAAATTCGTCAACGACCCGTTGTTATTTTTGTTTCGAAGGGTACGAGTATCGGCCAAACGCGAGGCCTAACGCGTAGGGGTAGGAGGCATGGGTATTTAGTCTCACCGCACGTAAAACAAGTCTCTTATTCGCTCGTCTCATCATCGTCATCGTCCGATTCGTCAGACAAACTGTCGTCGTCTGATGATTCGTCAGACAAACTTCCGTCGCTCTCGATGTACCCGAGGTCCGCCGCCGTTTCGCGCGTCGATGCGGTCCACGGGCAGCCGTTTGCGCGCGCCCATTTCAGAATATCGAGATGTCCTTCAACTGCCGCGAACTGGCACGTATACTTGTCCCACGGGCAGCCGTTCGCGCGCGCCCACTGCAGCACCTCGAGGTGCCCGCCCAAAGCCGCCCACGAGCACGTGTTTGCGTTCCACGGGCAGCCGTTCGTGCGCGCCCACTGCAGTACCTCGAGGTGCCCGCCCTCTGCCGCCCTCCAGCACGTCATCTCATCCCATGGGCAGTCATTCGCGCGTGCCCACTGCAGCACCTCGAGATGCCCTTCCCCCGCCGCCCACGCGCACGTGTTTACGCACCATGGGCAGCCGTTCGCACGCGCCCACTGCAGCACCTCGAGATGCCCGCCCGTCGCCGCTCTCGAGCACGTCCGCTCGTCCCACAGACAGCCATTCGTGTGAGCCCACTGCAGCACATCGAGGTGTCCGTACTTCGCCGCTACAGCGCACGTTACCTTATCCCACGGGCAACCGTTAGCGCGCGCCCACTGCAGCACCTCGAGGTGTCCGCCATGCGCCGCACCCGTGCAAGTATCTGAGTCCCACGGGCATCCGCTCGCTCGCAACCACTGAAGTACCTCGAGGTGCCCGCCTAATGCCGCCACCACGCACGTCTGTTTGTCCCACGGCCAGCCGTCCGCGCGCAACGCCTGCAACTCTTCGAGCTGTCCGCTCCTCGCCGCTGCCGCACAAATGAGTTCTTGACACGAAAGGCGACCTCCCCGTTGCCGGCGCTGCAGCGCGCTTAAACACCCGAGCATTACGGCTTCATCCTCACCAAGCTCCGCAAACGTAAGCCCCGTCGCCGCCACCGCGTCGCGCATCACGCGGCTCACCGCTGGGAGCCGTGCGAGATCTGCGGGGTCGTCGAAATACTCAGATCTGAGAACGTGCGTGACGACGATGTCGTTGAGAAGGCCGGGGATGGCCTCGCCCGCGTTAGCATCGCGACGCTCACGCTGTTGCTTTCGCACACGAGTTTCCATACCCAGCGTAGGGTTGGAAGACATCGCGGAGGGTGGCGTTTGCGTGTCGTGTGCGTCGTTGTGCGTCGAGGCTTCCGAGAAAGTGCGTTACGATTTCCGAAATTGGAAAAATGTTTTTAGGTTTCATCTTCGGGCATTTTTTCGTCGATGGCGTTCCCAACATAGGAGCCGAGGCGGAAGTACGCATTGATACAAGGTACGGCATATTGATAGACTACATAGGTGCTACTTTGTTTAAAAACGCCTCCCCATCGTCCGAATTATAACCAGCATCCCTACCCTAAAAAAACCCTAAAACGGTTCCGGATCCGCCGCCCGCACCGCGGCCGGGTTTGGCAAAAACAAAAGCCGCATCCCCCCCACTTCGATGAGCGAGTGCGAGTTAAGCTTCGCTCTCTTGCCGCTCTCCACCGCGAAGCCGTTGATCCAGACCGGCCGCCGCCCGACGTTCCGCAAACAAAACGTCCCGTTCCACCGAAGCTTGATGAAACACTGCTGCCGGCTCACCTTGCTGGCGTTCCCCTCAAGACACATATCCTGATTGAAATAAAAGAAATGTCAGTCCCGTATGGGCAATCAGTCGGCGGAATGTGGTGATTGGGAAATACTTACCACGTCCACCCGCTGGTCCTCCGTGTTGCGCCCAACCGCGGTTTCCCGTTTTTTTAAAAAGAACCGGTGGTTATTGCCTTGCAGCACGCCAACTGCCCCCACGGAAGTCGCGTTCCGCGCCGTGGCCGCCTGCGCGCTGGCTTCCAGTTTTCGGATCTTCGCCAGAGCGCCTGTTTGTTTTTGTGAAAGAAAAAGGTCAGTCCCGTGTTGGGCGATGTACGGGGTACGGGTGTACTGTATGGGGAATTGGGGTCCGAGTAATCGGGCCGGCCACAGTGCACTGGGAAAGTAATCGGGCCGAACAGTGCGTATGTGATGTATGCAGTGTACTTGGTAAGTGCACTCCGTACCTTGCAGCGCTTGTTTCGATTTTCGCTTCGCCGAAAAATCAACCTGCGCGAAGGACGGCAAAAGCGGCATGTCGAAAACCGCGGCTTCCGCGAGCGCGAACGGGGGAATAGAAACGAGGCCGGTCGTGACCTTAGTATCGCGGTTACCCGTCTTGTCGTTCGTATGCGTAGTATCCGTAGTATCACCCCCTGTCTTCCCTTCCGATGAATCCATTTCATCCCCTTCCGTAGTTCCCTTCCCATTCCCATTAACAAAAGCGTCTTTGAATTCAATCGTCGTGGGCAACGGCGCGACTCTCGGTTTCGCATCTAGCGCGTACTGCGCCATCCGTCTCGCCGCGGGGAGTGAAACCGTTTCGTTGTAAAGCAGCGCCCTCCACCGTTCCGTGATGTCCTCCCGCGTCCTGGGTGTTGAAAACGGGAGAATGCCCCGGGCGATCGCGCCCAACGCGGCGCCCGCCTCCACCGCCTCGCGGAGCAGGAAATCATCAGAAGCAGGCCAATCCTCCAGGGCAACGATTGGGGCTTTTACGATTGGAAGTGGGTTCTCCACTCGGTCTGGGGCGGGCGCCGCAGCGTCGCCAACAGTGGTGGGCACCGCCGCAAGTGCCGCGTCCACGGTCGCGCCGGACATAGCGCGTGGAAGGGCGCAACGAGGGTTTGAAGCCTCGAGCCCCGGATGGATCACATTCATTTCATCTGAAGGATTTGGGATTTTTATTTTTTATTTTTTCGCCAAAAAACCAAAATGCCCGTCTCCCGACTTTACCCCGGCACGGGAAACGAATCGTCGGTCGCAGATCGCGGTGCGCGGCGCGTCTACAGGAAGGAGTGCGCACGGGAAAGGCGACGGGAGAGCGCGCGTGGATCATGATCAGGAAGCGGTGTTCGCACGGAAAGCAGAAACACGTATGCAAGGTGTGCAACCCCTGCCCCCACGGCAAGGTGAAAAGAAACTGCGCGGAGTGCAACGCCTGCCCCCACGGCAAGCTGAAAGGCAACTGTGCGGTGTGCAACCCCTGCCCTCACGGCAAGCGAAAATCCGCCTGCGTGAAGTGCAACCCCTGCCCTCACGGCAATCGGAAACAAAACTGCGCGGCGTGCAAGTCATCTCGCACTGTTCATCCGAGTTCGCCGGTAATCAAGGAAACGCCGAGCCTCAAGGAAGAGCCCGATATCAAACAAGAGCCCGAGATGGAGGAAGGGTACGACACGGGCGATTAGGAGGGATGCGAAATACTAGGCATACGAGGGACGGGAATACGAGACGCCGCGTGAGAAAAAGAAAGTTGAAACGGGAAAGTGATTCGCGTCTGCGATAATTCGGATTAAGCGTAAAAAGGGCTTTGACGACGGTACCGGGTAGTCGTGGTGGTACCTGGTGTTGGTGTTGGTGACTTGTGTATAACAGATCAGGCGTGACTTGAAACATGTATCACGCCGTGAACACAAACGCGGAGTTCGCGTCTGGCGCGAGCATTTTCTTCGCCCGCTGCGTCCCCACGATGCGCTCCAACCGCAAGCCGTCCAACCGCGAAAAAGACGCCGTCGCCGTGGTGTCGCTCGCGTTTTTCACAAACCCAGCCCCGCCGTGTGTATCCCCCCCGCTCGCCGCGGCGAACTCCACGAACTCGGCGAAGTATTCGGGGTGTTCTGATTGTCAACAGAAAAGTGTCAGTGCTGTATGGGCAATCGCGTAGGCGGAATGTGGTAAATGGGAAAGCCCCGCACCTGGAAGCCCGTAGAAAATCACCTCCCTGACGCCCTTGACTTTTCGGCGGTGGTAAAAGTGCGCGCGCTCGGTGACTAACAACACTCTTTTCCGGCCATCCGCGAAGATCGTCCGCGCGCGCGCCGCGTCCCTGGGCGGCGTGTATTCACTCGCCACCGCGAATGACACCTCGCATTCCGTCAACAAGTTCCGCACTTTCACAAAGTCAAAGTACGAAGGCACGAAAACAACGCTCCCGGCCCGCGGGTTCTCCCGGAGTCGGGGCAACGCGAACTTCACGAAGTGCTTGAACCGCGCGTCGTCGTGTTCGGCGACGGCGTTTTTTTTTTCGTCCGAAGTCTCATCCCCGGCATCAGGAACTCGGTCGAACCGCAACCGCGCGCCGCCGCTCGCCGCCGCCGCCCTGCCCAACACGCCAGGGTAGCTGTTCACTCGGTACCGGGCCCTTCCCGCGACGTTTTGGCACGAAACCCGGGACAGGGCGTTGATTTCGGCACTCGCGAACGATGACAGAAAAACGGTTTGCCGGTGGTGCCTCGCGAAGCCTTCCAAGTGCGTCTCACGGACTCGCATCACGTCCACGTCGGTGTTCTTTTTAGGTATTTGGTTCAAACTCTCAAGCACGGTTTGAAGGTGACTCCAGTTCTGCATCGCGATGACGTCGGCGTTGTCCACGACGAGCAGCTCTATCGCGGCGAGGAAGTCGCTCGCGGCGGGGCCGGCTTCCTTGAGCTTCGTGGCGAGGCCTGGTGGGGTGGGTGCAAGGGTGGAAGGATCTGAGTTAATTGGGCTGTGTAAAAAACACCCAAACACCGACGTGCGGAAAGATAAAAAAATACAAACAAGAAAAACAAACCCCTTCCTCGCCTCGGGCCAATAGGGAACATAAAGTTCAGCCACACAGAGTCGGTAAGACCCTTACGCTAAAATGCTGTCGTCACCGGCGAGGGGGGTTTGGTTACTGGAGTACCGCGTGAGTACTGTAAGTACTATGTGAGTGTACTTAAAGTACCACGTGTAGAGTACTTGAGTACTATGTGAGTACTTAGACTCCCACGTTCGTGTGAAAGAAACGCAAACAGAAACAGACCGAAAAACCAAAAGACAAAAAGAAGAAAAACCACCCCTTACCCAGCGGCGAGGCGATTAAAATATCGCTCCCGAAAAAGTCCACGTAAAGCCGCACCGAAGCTTTGGTTATTTTCATCCCGAGCCGGAAGTGGTCGTCCGTGTTCCCTTTAAACAGCGCGGTGTGGTCGTCCGGGACCCACAAGTTCTTTCGCTTGCGCCGTCGCGACTGTTCGACTTCCTCGTCATCCGAACCGTCGCCGTGCCCGAAATCATCCGCGAACCGGTCCATTTTGGAAACCGAATCAGCGCGGCCGTGCGCCGCCGGGCAAAGTTCCAGTAACCGCCGCACCACCTTACGATAAATAAAAGAAAGTGTCAGTCTTGTATATCGCGATGTATGGACAAGCAGTCAGAGGTAATAGTCCCTTCTGGTACGAGTATGGGCAATCAGGGAGGCGGAATGTGGTGGGTGGGAAATACGTACGCGGCCCGCGATGTTCCGCATGGGCACTAAAATCAAAACAGTCGGGCGCGCGAAACCCTGGTCCCTTGGCACGTCGTCCTGCACCATCACCCGGTTTTTCATACCTGGAAGCAGGTTCTTTCGCTTGTACGGAATCGCGGTCGCAGTCGGCGTCGTCTCCGTCGTCGCGGCCCCCTCGACTTTGTGTGAAGTGCCGTCTTTTAGCGCCTGCTTCTCCACCTCAGCCGCCGCTCGCGCCACCCTCTCGGCGTGTTTTTTCAAGTCCCGCGCACACTCCTCTGCTTTCGCCCGGCGCAACAGGGTTTCGTTGTTTTTCGTAATCCGCCTCCGCGTGCGCATGACGTGCGCGATCGCGTGAAGCAGGTACGCGTCCATGATCGGGTCGGCGACGTTGGTTGTTTTTGATTGGTCGGCGTCACCCCGCGCGGAAGAGGATTTATCCTTCCGGGACAAAGCAGCACCCGCAGCACCCGTGCTCCCCGGCGCTTGCCTTTCAGTAAACGTCACGTCCGCGTACGTGTTCAGGACGCCGTAAAACTCGCGCTGGCGGTTGTTGACGAACTTCGCGGGCGCCGCGGTTCGCGACCGCTCCGCGATTTTGGCTTTTTCGCTCTCAACCGCCGCTCTCAACCCTTCGCCCCGCTTCTTCGCCGCAACAGTGGCTTGCTTCAAATCGAGCTTGGCTTTCTTTTGCGACTTGCCATGCGAAACAGGGTCGCACACCGCGTTCCACCGCTCTTTCAGCTTGGTCGGTAAATCACATGGAGCGGTGGGGAGAAATTCCCGCAAACCTATCGTCGCCTCGCCTCGCGCCGTCGAATCAAACTCCCACCGACCGGGTTCGTTTGCGTGTTTTTCTTTGGATTTCTTGACATCCGATGCAGTGCCACCACCTGACGATACCCCACCCACCGCACTCCTTACCTGTTCAAACTTGCTCACCGGTTTGAACTTGAACGGGGTTTGTTTTAACTGTGCGATTTTCACCGAATCGACCGGTCGCGAAAGGTGAAGCGCTAACCCGTGTTGGGCGGCGTCATCCCCGGTTTCGGGAGTTTTTTTTGTTTCAGTGGTAATGTCCCCGTCCCCATCCCCATCCTCGTCATCACCGGAGCCAACTAAGTCCTCCTCGTCCCCGGAAAGAGCGCCGGCTTCGTCGTCGGAGGCTGGCTCGTTGTCCTCGAGATTCTCGTCGTCCAGATTTCCGGCATTGTCGTCGTCGGAACCGTCGGCGTCGGCGTCGTCGCGAGCCGCTCCTTTCTTTTTAGTCTTGATGCTCTTTGAATTTTTGGCATTTACTTCGTCATCCTCGGAGTCATCCTCTGTTTCATCCTGCTCGTCACCCTCGCCCTCCTCATCCTCGGAAGACTCGTCGTCCGACCCTTCCTGCCCGGCGGCCAGGGCGTCCGCGAACTCGTCGTCGCCATCGCCATCCCCCGAACCCACCAGCGACGCGAGGAGGGCCTGGTACGCATCTCCCGGATTCACGGCAACGACCGGCCGGTCGTCATCACTCGAGTCGTATCCTGCAGCACCGCTGGCACCTGCGCCGGTGTCAAGCGCACCAACACCGCGGCCACCGCCTCCGCCCTGGTGCCACCCTCGATCCCCATCCCCACCGCGCCCGCCTCTTCCACCGCCGCGAAACTTGCCCTTCCCGCGGCCACCCGTGTGCCCGCGCTTCCACGCCGTCGCCGCGCTGAGCTTCTGCTCCCGCGCGGTCTTACCCGCCACCGAGCGAGGCATGACTCTGCGGAACCCGCTCCGGACCGACCGCGTGGAAACGTTGTGGCAACCCGGCACCGGCGCCGCCGCCTCGCTTTTTCGCAATAACAAACTTCAGCAGCAGCTCGAAACTGCGAAACCCTGTCGAAAACGCGTCCGATATCCATCCCGGCGGATACCCCACGCTCCCACAGGCACCCGCACGCCTTAGGTCGGGCCTCCGGTCGTGCCATGACGTTGCTCACGCGTGTGTCGGTTGCGTGTTTCGCCCCAAGTGCGGACCGAAGGGCGCTTCGATTGAAACGCACGAGGGTCGCGGTGTCCCGATGCTCATCATCGGTACATCATCATCACGGTCGCGTTTCCGTTAACGCCATCAACGCGTCCGACGCAAAGTTCGAAGTGGACCAGACCCTGAACCCGCGAGTCGCGAGCCTGCGCGAATCCAAAACCATGGCTCTGACGGACTTGGCCCGGTCCATGAAGGAATCGGGTTTGCCCGTGATCGGCCTCGCGGCGGGCGAGCCCGATTTCGACACCCCCGCCGCGATCGTTGAAGCCGGGTGCGACGCGATCCGGGGAGGGAAAACGCGGTACTCCCCGAACACGGGCACCGCGGAGTTGCGAAACGCGATTTGCGAAAAGCTGAGGGTGGAAAACAGCCTTGTCTACACCGCAAGCGAAATCGTCCTGTCAAACGGCGCCAAGCAAAGCGTGGCGCAAGGCGTGATGGCGACGTGCGGCCCTGGGGATGAGGTGTTGGTCCCAGCGCCTTTTTGGGTGTCGTACCCCGAGATGTGCAAGCTCGCGGGCGCGACGCCGGTGATAATTCAAACAACCGCGGAGGATGGATTCTTGCTGGACGCGGAGGTGCTGCGGAAGAGCCTGAATCCGAAGAGTCGACTTCTCATCCTGTGCTCGCCTTCCAACCCGTCAGGGGCTGTTTACTCGAAGGAAGCGCTTGAAAAAATAGCGGACGTGGTCAGAGACCACCCGCGCTTGTTGGTCCTGGCGGATGAGATCTACGAGCACATCATCTACCCGCCCGCGGCGCATGTGTCATTCGCCACGTTTCCTGGTATGCGGGAAAGGACCCTAACTGTTAATGGGTTTTCCAAAGCGTTCGCGATGACGGGCTGGCGGCTTGGGTATTTAGCGGCGCCAGCGCACTTCGCCAACGCGTGCGCGGCGATTCAATCGCAAACCACGAGCGGGCCGTCCTCGATCTCGCAACACGCGGGGGTTGCGGCGCTGTGTCTTGGAAAGAACGGAGGCGCGCCCGTGCAAGACATGGTCACCGCGTTCCAAAAGAGAAGGGACTACGTCGTGGGGCGGTTCCGAAAAATGCGACCTGACGGGGAAATAAAACTGGAAACGCCGGCGGGCGCGTTTTACGCGTTTCCCGACGTTTCGGCGATTGTCGGGGAAAACGGTACGTAAATATATCACAAGTAGACTGTTTACCCATACAGTACGCCCATACCTCATACCTATTACTCGAGACGGAAGGGACTGACCCTTTTCTTTTTCCAAACACAGTGACGGCAGAGGGATTCGGCCCCGTTACCGACGGCGACGAGCTGTGTCGTTACCTGCTAGAGAAAGCCCAGGTAGCACTGGTGCCTGGAAGCGCGTTCGGGAACCCTGAGTGCGTACGCCTCTCCTACGCCGCATCCGATGACACCCTGAAAGAAGCCCTGGACAGAATCGAAAAAGCACTCGGCGCGGACGTGTACGTGGTTGGGTAGGGAATCGGAAAAGTTTTTACCAAAAGTAATATTTTTCTTCTCGATTCTCAGACATATTAAATATCGCCTTCTTACTCTTTCTTACCAATCCTTCTCCATCTCGCATGTTACCCCCGCGACGGCGACGCACGGGTTTCCAGCGTCAGCGCCGCCGCGGCGGTTCGTTGTTCGATTTCAAAAACCCGCGTCTTGACGTACGCGTTTTCTTTTTCCGCGGACGCCGTTTTCGACGCGCTTTTTTTTCTCTCCTTCTCGCCGCTGTTTTTCTCCCGCACAGCGCTTCGCCGGCGCTCGCGCCGCTCCGCGCTCTTCTCCCTCCTCGCCGTTTTCGCGAGGTTTCGCCACCGCGCCAGAGCGTTACCTGTGAGACCTCTGCGGTTGTGCGCCATGGCGATCTTGGCGAGTTCCTTCAACGTCGGCGACGCGGCGGCGGGCGGCGTCGCTTGGAACTGATTCGTCTGCGCCGCCTGCGCCATGCTCTGGAACTGCGTCATTTGATTGAACTGCTGCATTTGCGTGAACTGCGTGAACTGCTGGAACTGCTGGAACTGCGCCAGCGCGTGCGCAGCGGCGGCGACTTCGGGGGAGGTTCCGTTGAACGGTTGATACGTCGTGGACGGCGAAAAGTTTTGAGGACCCGCGCTTCCCGGGGTTCCTCCAAACCCGGTTTGAAACAATCCCGCGGCGCGCCCCGCCGCGCCGAAAGTGGGCGCTGCACCCGGCACCGCACCGAAAGCAGGTGTCGCGCCCGGCACCGCCCTCATTCCAGGCCCGAACCCGGAAACCTGGGACACGTCGTCATCGCTGGCATCGCTGTCGTAATCGCCGTCGTCGGTTTCGCCGGCGCCGTCGTCGGAGGTTTCGCTTTTGCCCGAGGAAAGCTCGTCGCTGCTTTCGTTTTCCTCCGCGTCGCCCGCACGCTCGTCATCAACCGGCCGGTTCGAGTCAACACCAACTCGGTGTGTGTCTGTTTCATCCATCGGAGGCGTTCCAGGTGATTCTTTGGAAATGTGTCCGGACGGTGAATCAACGGCCGCGTCCCAAAACGCGATTGGAACCGCGACCGCCGGGGACAAGTCGCCCTCAGCCCACCGCGGTTTCGTCGTCCCGCACAGCATCAGGGGCGTGGGAAGCAAACCCCGGATCAAATCAGCGCCGATCTTTTGCGCTTCCGCGAAAATAGCCTCGTCGGGGTCGGAATCGTCGTCCACCTGCTGGTCTTCAACGGTCTCTTCGTGTGTGTTGGGCTCAGAGTTTGTATCAAAGGCCACGGCCGTTTCTTCAATCTCGTCAACCTCATCATTCTCGCCGATAAGTTCCGCTTCGCCCGTCTCCGCCGCAAACGCGCGCCGTTTGAACGGTAACCCCCGTGCGATGTTCCGCACTCGTATGAGTAATGACTCTGGGCATACACGGCCGGTGAAACGCACCAAACTGTTCGCGCAAACCACGACTTTCCGGACGCACACTTGAGACGCGCGAACCGCTTTGCGGCGCACCACGGTCAGCCGTTTGGAAACCGAAACCGTCATTTCCGTTTCGTCGTCTTTGGCGTCCTCCTTTTCCTTTCGCAACCGCCGCGCCAGACCCGCGCCGACCGCGACCGCAACGGCGGCCACGAACGCGCACGCCGCGACCGCACCGGGGTT
>Ga0302121_10000269_pt1 | contig 29615 bp, 50 predicted proteins | sample CB21_surface_MG_FD_203120 | JGI IMG/M metagenome (GOLD analysis project Ga0302121, IMG submission 203120) | Marine microbial communities from Western Arctic Ocean, Canada - CB21_surface | ecosystem: Environmental > Aquatic > Marine > Oceanic | place: Canada: Western Arctic Ocean | collected... | reverse complement strand
CAGTTATATTAACACTTGATACTTTAGTGAAAGTGTTTATATAACATGTATAGACAGTAACAATGGAGAATACGAAATGATGATTTTAGAATTGAATAGTGGCATGGAAGTGACTAAGAAGTCTAGCCTGTCTGGCAAATCTAACACTATGGTGTTGGACTTTACTATGCCACAGTACATGGCTTGGAAAGGTGGAGCAATGGCACAGGATGCATTCCCACAATTGGATGCCGATGGACGTGAGTTCCTTATGACAGGTATTACACCTGCTGAATGGAATGAGATGTTTGCTTAGTCCGATGTCGGACCTAATTTATAACCCTAACTTATGAGGAACATACGATATGTATCAACGTGATGTAAATGAAATCAAAGGCTTTGTGAAATGGCGTGGCCCAGATGCTTTGGTAAACAATGGCCTATTCGTTCTGCTAACGATACAAGCTGGCCTGTCCACTGTCCGTGGTAGCATGGTCAAGGTAGAACGTGATGGCTATGACGCCGATTGCCTATGGGGTAAGAAGGCGGAAGGCTATCAGTATCTCGTAGAGAACAAGGATTATTTGTATGGCAAAGTGTACCACATAGCTGACACCTATGGATACAATACACCTATGGGTTGCCAAGAGATCATACGATTGTTTGCTGATGTACCTAACTTAGGTATGGTCAAAGCTGCATTCTTTGCACAGTGCTTAGGCTTCAATACAGCCTGTTTGGACAGTCACAATCTCAAGAGGTTTGACATACCTGACAGTGCAGTTAAGCTTAACCTCAAAGCTAAGGAGCCAACCATACGCCGCAAGATAGCAGAGTATGTACAGCTATGCTATGACTTACGTAGTAAAACTACTGCACCTGACCATATAACTTCCGCTGAATATTGGTGGGACAGTTGGTGCAGTCATGTAGCTGGCAATCGTGCCAACCGTGCCTTAGATACTGGTGACGTAGTGTCTAGGTTCCACGTTGAATGTGTAACATATGGATTTGAACATGGCTAAAAAGATATCTGTGGGGGTTGTAAATCCTGTGGCTAAGGCTATGCTGCAAGAGCGCAAGTCTCCACAGGTAGTGCTGCCTAAGAAGGGTAGCAAGGCTAAACGTAACAGAAGTAAGGACAAGATCAATGCAATACGAGATGCAAAACTTCATCAAGATGACCAAGGCTAAGTCCGATGTCGGACCTAAACCAAAGCGAGATGATTGGAAGCGTGACAGAGATACGGCACGTAAGACCAAAGTAAAGATGCAACGTGGCATCACCAATTTTAAAAGCAAGAGGACAGCTTAACATGGCTACTTATATGATATACCAACGTAACAACGTAAACATTGACCACATCAATGCCAAACCCAATGGCGTCTATGCCAAAGCGTACTTTGCATTAGGTATGCCGACACATGACACTGTAGAAGACGCAGTGTCAGATGCCATATATCACGAGATGTATGAACCCACGATGATTATGCACGATGCTACAGATGGATTGCGTACCCCATTTGAGGCCATCTTTGATGAGGGCAACGGCTATGGCAATGGTACTATATCTAGCCATGATATTTGCAAACATCCCAGTATGTCAGTAGGCGATGTGTTAGTAGACTTGACACGAAAGCAGACTCATGTATGTATGCCGACAGGTTGGCACGATGTAAACGTCAACGTACAACTAGATTACAACCCACTTAACAACATCACAACAGTAGCATAAGGAGCTATCACCATGACAAACACAACACCAACAACCCGCCCAGTAGTTAAATCCATGAAGCCTGAGTTGTATGTACAACATACATTCCACATGCAGAGGGCTATTAGTTACACATATAACTACTCATCTTTGGATGACTACATCCTACAAAATTGGCAGGACAAAACTCAACGTGCCATTTCGTATGACACCAATGAGCTTATGACTCGTGTTCAGTATCGGTGGGCTATCTTGCGGAAACTTGAGTTGATTGGACACAAGAAACCACGCATCGGAAAGAAACAGCTTGTTCGCTTGATGACTGAGCGTAAAATGATTACGACTTGGCTAACAGCAATTGATAAAAAACTAAAGGGAGTAGTATAATATGTTTGTAATCTTTGCAACCAAATCACTAGGCGATGGCAGCAAGGGCTTTCGTTTTAACATCTTGGGTACAAAGGGATTGGTGCGTAAGCGGCGCATCAAATCTCGTGGCCTCAAGTTCTTCCAACGTAACAAGTGTATGACTGCCCACCACATGGGTAAGGTAAGCTTGTACATTGAACGTAACCGTAATGCAGCACGTAAGCTGTCACATTTTGCAGGGTAGGAGAATACCACATGGATAAGAAATTAAAAACAAAACTCACACGTGATGAAGTCGTACAAATGCTTGACTTGTACAACACACTTGACAATGCGCTAGACAACATAGTGGAATGTCTGGACGTAGACATCTCTACACTGCGTGAATTGCGGCAGAAGGCATACGACTTGCAGGAGTTGTTTAACTTTCGTGCAGTTGTAGACGAAGATGGACACCCAAAGCATTGGAAGTCTAAGGTATTACCTGACGCTGACAACGCATGGTACTATGAGCCAAAGGAGTAAACACACATGGCTGTAATGGCATACGATATAACACTTGAGATCAACAACGTAAAATCTGTCGTTAAGTTAGACGGTACATACCCTGCGGTAAATGATTGGAAGTCAGCGACAGAGTTTGCCATTCACATGGCTATGCATGACTACCCCGGTTGTCGTATTGATTTCATAGACTGTGCTGAGTATGTACATGAGGAGTACACAAGCTATGGATACATACATCAAACCCCCATTGCCGTGCAGTAACGGTACAGAGGATGATCCGTGTGACGATTGGTCGGGTCATCCATTACCTAAGCCACAGAAGGAAGATAAGAAATGATTGCAACAGCATTGGTGTGTCTAGCACTTAACGTATACCACGAAGCACGTAGTGACCCTATCGTTGGGCAGTATGCAGTAGCCCAAGTTGTCATCAACAGGGTGCAGCATGACAGTTGGCCTGACGATGTATGTTCTGTAGTACATCAGGGGTATCATAAGGGTAAGCACCGCTGTCAATTTAGCTGGCACTGTGACGGTAAATCCGACACACCCCGTGAAAAAGTAGCATGGGCAAGGGCCATGATTATAGCTGACGATGTGTTGTCGGGGCGTGTACCTGACATGACCGATGGCTCGACACACTATCATGCCCTGTATGTCAAGCCCTATTGGGCTAAGTCACTCAAGTATCGTGTGACATATGGATCACATAAGTTTTATGAATAGCTTACCGTTACCAGTACAGGGTAGACATATACTATACAACTATGGCACAGTTGCCATACATACAATCATAAGGAGAACACAGTATGCCGTTTGATATTCCACTTCACTTAGACTTTGACGTATCGTTTGAGGACACACGTATGGCTGACAAGAAGTACGTCATCAATGAGACAACAGGCCAACCACTTGGTATCGTTGGTAAATCTTTCCAGTGTGCATCACATGGAGATTTCTTTCGTGGTGTAGTTGACACTGCAACAGAGACACTAACTGCACATGACTTAGAAGATGCAGACTTCAGCTTCCGTACTGCACGTAATGGTGCATGGGCTATGCTGGACATCACCCTGCCTAACGTAACGTCAACCATCCAGACTGATCAGTTCGAGACATCCATTGGCAATCGTATCATCAGCCTACATGGTATTGATGGGTCATGTAGCAACCAAGTATTCTTTGGTGCTATTGATTTCTTCTGTACCAATGGCATGATCACTGGCGATCACGATAAGGTGCGTAAGAAAAACACTGCCAACTTCTCAATGAATAGTTTCATCTATGAATTGAACCGTGCTCGTACAGACTTCTACCAACAGGCAGAACAGATGCAGGTATGGGCGCAGACTAGCCTCAAGTATGTAGACGTAGGCACCCTGCTTGATGACATGCTAGGGTCTAAGCGTAAGGCTGAGAAGATGTACGGTTTGTACATGTCTGAGGCATCAACCCGTGGTCACAATAAGTTCGCACTGTATAGCGCCATGACTAACTATGCCACCTATGCTGATGAACGCAATGGGTTCAACCTCAAGTCAACAGGCAATGACACACAGGCAATCAGCATGTGGTCACGTGAGCAAGAGGTAAGTAAGTGGGTCAGTGATGACAGGTTCCGTTTGTTGGAGGCAGCGTAATGGGCATGTCAGGAAAAGACTGGTGGGAGTACATCAAGTGGGCTTCTTCCCACCACCTTACGGAAACATTCCCCGATGATATTTTATCTGAATCAAAAACTGATGAGTATGAAATGCATGAAGAACGTTTGAAATGGATAGACCGCCATGTCATAGAACGTAATGAGTATCGGGATAGAGATGATATTTTTGATGACATACATGTGCTTGCTGAAAGCACGTATCAACTGGTGAAGGAGAAGCTTAATGGATAGGTATGTAGCAGAAGTACGTAAAGGATTGAGTGACGATACACAGGAAGTTTACTTGTATGCCTACTCAAAGGATCATGTCACTCAAATATTGAAGGACTATTTTATAGTAGAATTGAGGAGGGTGTATGCCTAACTTACCACGCTATGTACAAGAGCGAGTGTCACCCTCTGGGGTGATCTCGTACCGCTTCAATCCGCCGCAGCCTCTTGTAGATGAGGGTGTGGTGCAACGTGAAGAGTATGGCACTGACCTCAAGGAAGTGCGTAAGATTGTGAAGGAACACAACGTTGCAATAGATGTATGGCGTTACGAACAGTCTCTTGTTATACAAGTAAAGCCTAGCAGCAAGGTGACTGATTTGATAAACTACTACTATCAATCTAATGATTTCAGTATGTTGCGTGATACAACTAAAGTGGATTACAGATACTTCCTTACCATTCTCCACCAGACAATGGGTGGTAAGAAGTATGACAGTGTAACATCTAAGGTTGCCAAGCAGGCATACGAGGATTGGGTTAAGCGTGGCATTAGCTTTGCTAACCATGCAGCTACCTGTGCCAGTAGGGTATACAACTATGCCATACAAATGGAACACGTTACACAAAATCCTTGGGCTAACATCAAGCGTAAGGCATTGCCGCATCGTAAGGTAGTGTGGTCACATGGTGAGGTGATCAAGTTCCTTGATACTGCATACTCTGACTTTGAATACAGAAACGTGGGCCTCATAGTACAGATGGCATATGAGTGGTGTCAAAGGCTAGGTGACATGCGTAACCTCAGGTGGGATAACATTGACCTGACCTATGGTAAGTTAGAGTTAGAACAAAGCAAACGTAGGACTGACGTTAGCCTGCCTATCTCTGCTACCTTACTGCACATGTTGAAGGAACAGCACACTGACTTTGGGTTCCAAGACTACGTAGCACCTCACCCACGCCCTGTGATGGGTAAGTATGAACCGTATGCAATGGAACGCTTATCAAAGGTAGGCCGTAGGGTAATGAGACTGGCTGCATTGCCAGAGGAACTACGATTGATGGACTTACGTAGGACAGGAGTGACACAGATGATTGACAAAGGTGTGCCAATTGGGCAACTAATGTCAGTGACAGGACACAATCATGTGTCTTCTGTGAAACCATACATGAAGCATACATATGATTCTGCAAATAATGCCTTGACACAAAGAAATGTCAGTGTACAATCGAATGTAATGAGTAACAAAGAAAGTAATATGTAATGAATATACTTAGTATTATACATGATCTATCACTTGTTAATGGTGAGACAAAGCGTATGGCTTGTCCTGTATGTAATACTAAGAACACTTTTACTGTTACAAATAACATGGGTTCTATCGTATGGAATTGTTACAAGGCAAGCTGCACGGCAGGTGGTGGCACACGTACATCACTGACTGCCAATGACATACGTAAGACATTGGGACGTGTTGCAGAAGAGACACATGCCATAACATTCGACAGACCTGAATGGTTTGTACGAGACTACAAAAAGATTGCATCCTTCTCTGACCAATGGCAGTTAGATGCACAAGACTTAGGGCTGTTGTATGACGTAAGAGAACATCGTGTGGTGTTCCCTGTTGTACACGGTGGAGTTACAGTAGATGCCACGGGTAGATCACTAGGTAATCGTATACCTAAGTGGAAAAGATATGGTAAGAGTGTATTGCCATACGTATCTGGACGTGGTAAAACTGCTGTAGTTGTTGAGGATTGCGTGAGTGCTGCCGTTGTAGGTAGTGATGTATATGTCGGGGTAGCAGTGTTGGGTACTTCCCTATCTAATGGACACAAACAGTACTTGTCGCAGTTCTCATCAGCTATAATTGCACTAGACCCCGATGCCTTACCCAAGACACTGCAATTTGCTAAGGAATTACGTATGTACGTTGACAACGTTAAGGTGCTACGACTAAACGATGACCTCAAATACCGACAGCCATCCGACATGGCAAACCTTTCAACACTAGGAGACTAACACATGGAACTATCACTCATTCGTAGCTTGATGGACAAAGAATTCTATGACGAACATCGTGGCTCACGTTGCCCTGATCGTTTGTTCAGTAAGGATGTACGTAAGATCAAGCAGTCTATCGACTCAGCTATGGATCGTTACGAACGTACCGTAACACCAGCGGAGATTGAGGCGTTGTTCATGGCTAACAACCCAACCCTCACTACGGCACAGCGTCAGGCATACAGCCACCTGTTCCTGCAAGTAAGTAAAGAAGCACCAATGGGCAGTGACATTGCACAGGAGGTACTGTCTAAGCTGTTCCAACAGGTAGTAGGTGAAGACATTGCCAACCTTGGTTTCGACTATGTAAATGGTGACAAGACTAGCCTTGAGCCACTGCGTCAGATGCTTGAGCAATACGGAGATGACTTCACACCTAACCTACGTATTGAGTGGGAAGACATTGACCTTGATACCATCATTGCAATGACTGACCTTGAGTCACAGTGGACATTCAACATCCCTACGTTGACACGTAAGGTTGAGGGCATCAACGCTGGTCACTTGATTGAGGTAGGCGCACGGCCTAACACTGGCAAGACATCCTTCCATGCCTCACTTGTGGCTGGGCCGGGTGGGTTTGCATGGCAAGGTGCTAAGGTAGTTGTACTATGTAACGAGGAAGGCTACCACCGTGTCGCTCACAGGTACATAACTGCCGCAACTGGGATGGATAAGCACGAGATTGTTAAGCATCGTCAGAAGGCTATGGAAGTCTTCGCTAAGATCAGACCTAACATCATGTTCAAGGATGCAACAGGACGTGACATGAATTGGGTTGAGTCAGTATGCAAGTCATACAAACCTGACATTGTTATCCTTGACATGGGTGACAAGTTCTCACGTATGGCTGGCTTCTCACGACCTGATGAATCACTGAAGGCTAACGCTATACATGCACGACAGATTGCTAAGCAACAAGATTGTGCTGTGTTCTATATGTCACAGTTATCTGCGGAAGCAGAGGGTAAGGTTGTACTCAACCAAGCCATGATGGAGGGATCACGTACAGGTAAGGCTGCTGAAGCTGACCTTATGATTATGATCTCTAAGAACCCTACGGTAGAGGGGCAGGAGGAAGAAGACAACCAACGCCACATCAACGTGGTCAAGAACAAACTGTCAGGCTGGCACGGTATTGTACACACCGACCTTGAGTACAAGATTGCGAGGTACGTATGTTAATATCTGTAGATGACTTAATACAGTTAGGGTTACTTATATCTGTAGGTGTCCTACTTTGGGAGCAGCACGTTCAGAGAAAAACTATTGAAAGGTTTGGTGCTGGGATGATTGAGTTAATAGACAAACACAATGAGTTATCGGATGCCTTCGCTGAATTGGAAGAAGACGTATGCGAGATTGAAGGAGCAATGCAATGATTACATATGAAGACATAGCTGCCTTCGCTGAGATGGCGGAAGAAGGAGTGCAAGCAGGGTACGTATATGCTATGACCAACAATGCTTGGGATGGTTGGGTCAAGATAGGTAAGGCAATCAATGCTGAAGACAGGCTGCGTAGTTACCAGACAAGCTCACCTATGCGTGACTACAAGCTGATACACTACGTACCCTTTGACGATGTGAATGCAGCGGAACGTAAGGCACACTTAGTTGCAGCACGAATGACCGCCCACCCTTGGAATAAACCAGACAACGGTGAGTGGTTCAAGCTAACAGAAGAACAGGCAATGGAAGTACTGAGGGAGGTGACACTTGATTGAAGTAACATACATAGACCACATGGGTAGTGACCTGTCGGTAGTTAATGCGGCACGTGTTAGCTTTGGTAAGCATAAAGAGGTACTTGATAATGTAACTGTAGGTGACTACACCGTCAGGCTTGCGATAGATAACAAGGACGTCAAGCTAATCAACTACCTAGCCAAGCACAAGCATACCTCACCATTCGGTCATGCCTTTGCATCCTTCCACGTCAAGGCACCTGTGTTTGTAGCACGGCAGCTAGTCAAGCATAAGTTCCTACGTTGGAATGAGATCAGCCGTAGGTATGTAAGCGATAACCCAGAGTTTTATCGCCCAGATATATGGCGTGGTAAGTCTACTGACAAGAAGCAGGGTTCATCAGACCAAGAAGTAGAGCATGTCAGTTACCTTGATCCTGTTGGAGGCCCATCCCGCACAAAGGCATGGCGACACTACGATCATCATATAATTGAGATCGAACAGGCATATACAGATATGATAAAGTCTGGCGTATGCCCAGAGCAAGCACGTATGGTATTGCCACAAAGCACCATGACTGAGTGGTACTGGTCAGGTAGCCTTGATGCCTTCGCTGACATGTGTAGGCTAAGGATTACACCAGATACCCAATACGAAAGCAAGCAGGTAGCCCTTGGTGTAGATAAAGAAATGTTAAAACTATTCCCTGTATCATGGGAGGCACTTGAAGGATGCCATGCTTAATGACACCACTGTATTAGTTAAGAGGCAATACTTGCCAGTACTAACACCCCAGTAGTAGTAGGAGATGATGAATGCCCAAGAGGATACCCATGAAGGGTGGAGATGAATACGATGGCCTCACTAAGGCACGCAGGTTTTATCTGTGGAAAGCAGGGCAGTTAAAGAAGATCAAACGTGCCTATAACAAACGGTTCCGTAAACATAGCAAGGAGAAGACTAATGATTGCAGGTAATATTAAGATCACTGAAATAGAGGATAACGAGGATGGATCAGCCCGTGTTACGCTAGACATGGACGCAGAGACATACCACAAGATCTTTGAGTATGGTTTCATAAAGCTTATTGAGAAAGGTATTGAGGTAGATGACGGACAACGATAAGCCCTTAGCTGTAGGCATTAGACCTATGACACCGGAGGAACGTAGGAGTTCTATTGAACGTGAGAAGGCTAACAACTTCATAGCCACATGTGTTAGTTGTGGTGGACCATCGAAGAGTATCTTCTGTGGCTTTTGTTTAGAGGAGGAATGATGACTGATCAAAACAACAGAGGTGTAGGCATGTTAATAGATGCCATGAAGGAACATGATGTCTCATTCAGAGAGGCACTAGATGCAATCGCTATGGTAGGTAATGATAAAAAGTTTCAGAAAGACCTTGACGAAACGTACAATGTTGATATATTCGATGATTGGAACCACTGGCAGGATGACATAGCAGTATAGGAGACACAATGATACTAACCCTAGACGTAGAAAACACAACGGTCAAACGGAATGGTAAGTTACACCTTGATCCATTCGAGCCAGAGAATACATTGGTTATGGTAGGTATGCTAGATGATCACATGAATGAAACAATTGTAACATTTGATCACGCAGAGCAACAACCTACCACAGATGGGCGGCATATAGTACAAGACGCACTTGATGCTGCCCATCTACTTGTAGCACACAACGCACCGCATGACCTACTATGGTTGTGGGAGTCAGGCTTCACCTATGACGGTGCGGTGTTCGACACTATGCTTGGTGAGTACGTACTACAACGTGGACAGAAACAACCACTGTCTCTTGAGGCATGTGCAGAACGATATGAATTGGACACAAAGAAACAAGACACAATGAAGGAGTACTGGAAGAATGGATATTCAACACGGGATATTCCTCATGCTGAATTGGCAGAGTATCTATCCCACGACTTACATGCTACTCAGCAATTGTATAATGTTTTGCAGACATCATACGAGGAATGCAAGTCACTGATACCAACGATACAGTTGACCAATCAACTATGTATACACTTAGCACGTATCTATCAGCGTGGGTTTCAAGTAGACATGGATGCATTGATGGAGGTACGTGTTGAGTTCGAGCAAGAACGTAACGTACTTATGATTGCACTAGAAGAACAGGCACGTGACCTGATGGGTGACAGACCTATCAACCTCAACAGCCCAGAGCAATTGTCATGGGTTATCTATAGCCGTAAGCCCCACGATAAGAAGTTGTGGGCAGACTTGTTCGATGAACGTATGCCAGACACAGAGTACAGACGTAACGTCAAGGCGTACAGCGAGAAGTTATACAAGCAGAAGGCACACCAATGCCGCACATGTAATGGCAGTGGTCAGGTGTGGAAAGAGAAAAAGGATGGGACACCATATGCTAGAAGTAATAAATGTAATAATTGCACTGGTTCAGGATATACTTTTAGTGACGTTCATAATGACGCTGCTGGGTTAAAATTCATGCCACCTAACTCTAAGTGGATCAGTGCCAATGGTTTCGGTACAGGTAAAGAGAACCTTGTATTCCTTGAAGGCATTGCACGATCTAAGGGTATGAAGGTAGCTGAGACATTCCTACAGAATGTACGTAGGTTGTCGGCAGTAGAGACATACCTTAGCAGCTTCGTAGAGGGCATAGCAACGCACGTTAAGACTGACGGTAGGCTACATGTACGGTTACTGCAACACCGCACTGGTACAGGCCGCTTGTCGGGTGCCGACCCCAACATGCAGAACATGCCACGTGGTGGTACGTTCCCTGTTAAGAAGGTGTTCATCTCTCGTTGGCACGGTGGTAAAATCATGGAGGCTGACTTTGCCCAGCTAGAATTTCGTGTCGCTGCATTTCTATCGCAAGACATGACAGCCATTGACGAGGTGACTACAGGATTTGATGTACATGCGTACACTGCAAAGGTTATATCCGATGCGGGTCAGCCCACGTCACGTCAAGAGGCTAAGCCACACACATTCGCCCCGTTGTATGGAGCCAGTGGGTTTGGTAGGTCAGAGGCGGAAGCTGCGTACTACCAACAGTTTACTAAGAAGTACTCAGGAATTGCCAAGTGGCATGCAGAACTAGCCAAAGAGGCGTTGAGTACCAGCAAGATCACTACACCATCTGGGCGTGAGTTCTCATTCCCTGATGTACAAAGACGAAGGTTCGGGGGTGTGACATTTTTCACACAGATAAAGAATTATCCTGTCCAATCGTTCGCAACGGCTGACATTGTACCCATATCTCTGATATACATTGATAAGCTACTGACAGCAAACAAGCTACGCAGTTGTGTAGTAAACACTGTACATGATTCACTTGTGATTGATGTACATCCAGATGAAGAGGATAAAGTATTACAGATTATCAAGGCAGCTAACGACAGGCTCATACCTATCATCAATAAGAAGTGGAGTTTAGATTTCAATATCCCCCTACTATTAGAGGCAAAGATTGGTCCTAACTGGCTTGACACAAAAGACGTAGCATGATATAACTATCTTTCGACTAAACAAAAACAGGAGACTTACACATGAACCAAGTTACAACAATCGACACCAATAACTTCTCAGCAATGTCCTTAGCAATGGGCATGGCTGCTGATGCACCTAAGACATCAAGCAAGGCAAGTACCCTTGCACGTCTACGTATTCATCACACTCCTATCATGGGTCAACAGGAGATCAATGGTAAGATGAAGAACGTAGAGGTCATTGGTGGTGGTGCGTACAAACTAGAGATACCTGATGGGCCTACAGTGTATGCCGAATCAGTATCCATCCGCCCTTTCTTGCAGCGTTTTATGTACAAGAAGTTTATCAAGGGTAACGACAACACAGCTAACCGCTTCGTAAAGTCCGTCATGGCTAACGATCTTAACAATGACATGAAGGATAACGATGGCGGCTTCAACTGTGGTAAGCCTGCGGGGTTCATTAAGGACTGGGCTGCACTGCCAGACACAATGAAAGACCTTATCAAGTCTATCAAACGTGTTCGTGCATTGTTCGGTACAGTAGAGATGGTCAACCCTACAGATGAGAATGGTAATCCTATTGACGTAGACACTACGCCATTCATCTGGGAGATTGATAACCGTGACGCATTCAAGACTATGGGTGAGATGTTTACTAAGCTTACCAAGATGCGCCGACTACCTCCGCAGCACTACATTACTTCTACCACTAAGGAAGTACCACTACCAAACGGTAGCAGCTTCTACATTCCTGTAGCTGACATCGACTTGGGTACTACCTTGGACATGGACAATGAGTCACAAGAAACATTCGCTAACTTCATGGCATGGATTGAGAACTACAATGTATACATTCTCAATACGTGGAGTGAGAACATGCACAAGAATGAAGATGTGGACACTGACACGGTAGAAGCGTTCGTAGACATTGACCTAGAGGATTTTGTCTAATGAACCATCCTGCTGAACTGGCGATCAATCAGTATCTTGAAGATGCTACATCTGGTAAATCAACTATGTCCGAAGAGACAATCACACAGATTGGTACAGATGTAATGGATGCTATGAGACGCCAGTTTGGTGGGGGCAAAGGGCGTGACGAGTTTCGTTTACGAATGTCTAACATTGGTAAGCCTACTTGTCAGCTTTGGTTTGCTAAGAACAAGCCAGAGGAAGCGTTGCCCAAACCAACCACGTTTGTAATGAACATGCTTCTAGGTGATATAGTAGAGGCTGCATTCAAAGGAATTATTAAGGAGGCTGGATACCCATATGAAGACAAAGATAACTTCGTAACACTTGAACTTGGTGGAGCTACGATCAAGGGGTCATATGATATTGTTGTGGATGGTGCAATGGATGACGTTAAGTCTGCATCCGATTGGTCATACCGCAATAAGTTTGAGTCATACGACACACTACAGAAGAGTGACCCATTCGGTTACGTTGGACAACTGGCAGGTTATGCTAAGGCGTCAGGCAAGAAGGTAGGTGGCTGGTGGGTAGTCAACAAGGCTAACGGTAACATCAAGTATGTACCTGCCGATGGCCTTGTGTTAGATGAACAGATAGCTAAGCTTGAGAAGACAGTAGAGACTGTGAATGACAATAAGTTCGAGCGTTGCTTTGCACCAGTACCTGAGACATTCAGAGGTAAGCCATCAGGTAACGTGGTACTCAATGACAACTGCAAGTTCTGTGACTTCAGGTTCTCTTGCTTCGACATAGAGGAGCTACCATCTAAGGTGTCACAAGCAAGGACACTACCAATCGTGGCGTATATAAAGTGAATGGCAAGCAGTTCTCTGCCGCCATTAAGCATGGGTTTAGGAGTGGGCTTGAGGTCAGAACAAAAGATTACCTCGTTGAACGTAGTATCAAGTTCAAGTATGAAGAGGTTAAGATCGAATGGGAAGACCTCATGTACCGCACCTACACACCAGACTTTGTGTTAGGTAATGGGATCATCATTGAAACTAAAGGATTATTCTCAGCTGACGATAGACGCAAACACTTAGCAGTCAAGGCTCAACACCCTAAGCTTGACATAAGGTTTGTGTTCACCAGCAGCAGAAAAAAACTAAGTAAGGGTGCCAAAAGTACCTATGGACAATGGTGTGACAAGCATGATATACAGTACCATGACCGGATCATTCCAGAGGATTGGTTATACGAGAAGGGTAAGGACATGCATCCTGCATTGATCCACTGCCCATATAAAAAAGTAAAGAGGAGATAACTTACACATGGCAGAAGATAAAGTTTATATTGACTTCGATCCTAACGACTACATCATCCGGTTGTCTCCATTCTTAGATAAGAAGGGTGAGTGGACAGGAGAGTTGATGGTAGGCACTGTAACTACAGATGACAATAGCATGAGTGACTATGATCATTTCCAACTCATGCACTTGACAGAGATGGTGTGTGCATCTATACCTGCAATGGAGGAAGACGATGATTTTAGACAGGTATTGGCTGACATCGTTTCTAATATACAGGAAGAACTAAAAGATGTAGAGGTAACGGCAGAAAAGAAAGTCTTAACCGTTGATGACAACGTAATCAATGTTAAGTTTCACTAGGGAGGGTACGTAATATGAAAGAGCTTGAGCCAGACATGGTGAACTCACCTGCACACTACAACTTTGCAGGCATTGAATGTGTAGATGCCATTCGTGCAGCAACAGGTTCAGAGGGTTTCGAGAGTTACCTACAAGGAAACATCCTAAAGTATTTGTGGCGATACAAATATAAGAATGGTGTAGAGGACTTGAAGAAAGCACATTGGTATCTTAACAGACTCATTGAGGCACAAGATGATAGTTAAAGTATTCTTAACCCTTGACATAGATGAAGACGAGTATCAAATGCCTGTAGATGGATTGCTTGACGATGAAGTACGAGATGCATTACAGGAATACATATACGACATTGACGGTATGTCAATCAAATCAATTAAAATATTAACGGAGTAGTATACACATGAACAATTATTTACCTACCGATTACCAAGCGTTCATTCATACCTCTCGCTATGCTAGGTGGCTTGAGAGTGAGGGACGCAGAGAGTCATGGCCTGAGACAGTAGGACGTTACATGGATAACGTAGTACGTAGAGCACTGGACATTGACACAATCGCAATTGCAAAAGAGATTGAGGACGCTATCCTTAGCCTGAACCTTATGCCATCTATGAGAGCAATGATGACAGCGGGACCAGCCCTAGACCGTGACAACACGGCAGGGTACAACTGTTCGTACTTACCTGTCGATGACCCCAAGTCATTCGATGAGGCTATGTACATCCTTCTCTGCGGCACTGGTGTAGGCTTCAGTGTTGAGCGACAGTTCATCAGTAAGCTCCCAGATGTGCCTCAACTCTTCGAGAGTGAGTCTGTCATTGTCGTTAAGGACAGTAAGGAAGGGTGGGCTAAAGGGTTCCGTCAAGTTCTTGCACTCCTATGGGCTGGTGAAATTCCTAAGTGGGACGTTACACGTATTCGTCCTGCAGGTGCAAGACTTAAAACGTTTGGTGGTAGGGCATCTGGTCCTGCACCATTGATTGAGTTGTTTAACTTTGCTGTATCTACATTCAAGGCTGCACAAGGGCGTAAGCTATCGTCACTTGAGTGTCACGATCTTATGTGCTTCATTGGTCAGGTAGTTGTAGTAGGTGGTGTACGCCGTAGTGCCATGATTTCATTGAGCAATCTTAGTGATGATCGTATGCGTCACGCTAAGTCAGGTCAGTGGTGGGACAATGCACCACACAGGGCGCTATCAAATAACTCTGTGTCGTATACTGAGAAGCCAGACATGGAAACATTCATGCGTGAGTGGCTATCATTGGTTGAGTCCAAGTCAGGTGAACGTGGCATCTTCAACCGTGAGGCATCCAAGAAACAGGCAGCTAAGTATGGTCGGCGTGACCCCAACTTTGAGTTTGGCACAAATCCTTGCAGCGAAATAATTTTACGTCCATATCAGTTCTGTAACTTAACAGAGTGTGTTGTACGCTCTACCGATACATTGGAAAGTCTATCAGAAAAAGTTAAGCTGGCTACGATCTTGGGTACAATACAATCTACCATGATCCGGTTTCCTTACCTACGTAAGATATGGACAAAGAACACAGAGGAAGAACGGTTGTTGGGTGTGTCACTTACAGGCATCATGGACAACCCATTGACTACATCTAAGAACAAGGGACTAGACAGCACACTTGAACACCTTCGTCAAATTGCTGTGGCTACTAACTCTATCTGGGCTGACAAGCTTGGCATCCCTCGTAGTACTGCTATTACTTGCGTTAAACCTTCCGGCACCGTATCACAACTGGTTGACAGTGCCTCTGGGATACACGCCAGACACAGTGACTATTACATACGTACCGTAAGGGGTGACAACAAGGATAGCTTGACACAGTTTATGAAGGATCAAGGCGTACCTAACTCACCATGTGTGATGAAGGGTGACACTACTACAGTGTTCAGCTTCCCTGTGAAGTCACCACCTAAGTCGGTAACACGTAATGACCTATCCGCAATCGAACAGCTAGAGACATGGCTTGCGTATCAACGACACTGGTGTGAACACAAGCCAAGTATTACATGCACTGTATTGGACAGTGAGTGGATGGCAGTAGGTGCATTTGTATACGAACACTTCGACGAGATGTCAGGTGTGTCTTTCTTGCCACACTCAGACCATACATATCAGCAGGCACCCTATCAAGAGTGTGGTAAGTCAGACTATAATATGTTACTGTCCTGTATGCCTAGCAAGATTGATTGGGGTAAGCTATCTGACTACGAGATAGAGGACAACACCAATGCTATGCAGACGTTAGCATGTAGCGGTGATGCTTGTGAGATCGTGGACTTAACCTGATGTATGTTGTTATAGGCAGGTCACAGTGTAACTTCTGCGATACGGCAAAGGCTGTGCTAAAAAATAAGGGGTACTCATACGTTGAGTACTCCGTTGACAGTGCCAGTAGTAAGTGGGTATTATCCTTGCTGAAACTGGCACAGATAAAGACCGTCCCTCAAATCTTTGATGGTGCGGGTAAACATATCGGTGGATACACTGATCTAGTAGAACATTTGAAGGAGAAATAAAATGGCAACACTTACACTTGATGAGGTAGAGTACGAGACAGATAGCTTTACGGATATACAAAAACAAATCTTAACTGAGATTACGTACAACAACAATACGCAAACACAGTTGAAGTATCAACTGCAAGGCATGGAAGTAATGAACAACATGCTTGTAGCTAAACTCAAGGAAGAACTATCAACAGAAACCTTTACAACAGAATCGGAGTAATACTCATGGCTGCATATCGTAAACCCTTCTCTCGCAATCTATACGGCAAGTATGATGGCGTAGCAAAAGACACACTGATTGCTCACCTCGTAAAGGGTGGGCATGAAGTTGTTGATAGCACAGAGTCGTATGACGCAGACATAGTTACACAGAAGGACAGCACTACTTACTTCAGTGAGGCGGAAGTCAAGACTGCATGGAAAGGTGAGTGGCCTACCCACTGGGCAGAGATACGTATACCAGAACGTAAGAAACGTTTGTTAGATAAACATGCAGGAACTGACTTGAAGTTCTACATATTCAGTGGTGACATGTCTAAGGCATGGTGCATTGACAGCAAGCAGCTTACAGACGATAAACTAAAAGAAGCAAGTGGACGAAACATCTATGAAGGGGAACAGTTCTACCACGTACCATACAAAGAAGCGCAACTCATTAACGTAGCATAAGGAGATTATCCAATGATCAAGAAGTCAAGATCACAACGTGGGCTGGGCAAGTACGATGCCCCACTAAGGGTACAACATCAAATGGGGTACGATTGCTTTAAGCATGGACGTATGGAGAACCCGTTCAGTGATGATACAATGCAGTATCGTGAGTGGAATAGGGGGTTCGACAGAGCCTTCTATGACAATTTAAAGAGAGTCAAAGAGCATGAGCTTAGAACAAGAAGCAACACAGTTCCTAAAGGAGAAGTATAGCATGTCAGATTTTAATGCATACCAGCGTATGGCAACCCAGACTGCAATCTACCCTGACGAACATCGTATCCTGTACCCTGCACTAGGGTTAGCAGGTGAGGCAGGTGAAGTAGCAAACAAAGTCAAGAAGCTTATACGTGATGGACCTGAAGGTAGGCCAGAAGATTGGCGAGAACAGATAGCCAGTGAGATTGGTGATGTACTATGGTACTGTGCTGCACTTGCTACTGACCTCAACCTTACACTGGGTATGATAGCTTCACAGAATGAGAAGAAGTTATCAATGCGTAAGAAGGCAGGCACGATAGGCGGATCAGGGGATACACGATAGTGTAACGAAGTTAACGATAGACAAAAAAGAGGGGGCTGTTAAGGCCCCCTTTTCTTATTGACTAAAGGATTCTCTGTATCCTTCAGCTATTTTTATTAAAACGTTCAAGTCACCTTCATCCATAGGGTCGGGTGATTTACCGTATCTATCTACAAAATCTGTAGTAGCTAACCTACGATAGTCTGGCGCTACTCTACGATACTTAGTCATTGCTCTAGCATAGGCATCACCTTGTGCAATTGCACCGTCACGTATCTTAGTTTTAAACTTACGTAGTTGAGCAGACACAAGTGGGCGTAGCTTATTGGTAACGAACTCTTCTTCAGTAAATGTTTCTTTTACTTTATCTGACGCACTGCGATACTCACTACGCAATCGGACCTCTTGATCCTGTGCAACATCAACCAGAGTAGGCATGAAACCATTGACCATACTCTGTTCAAAGCGTTTGATACTTGGTACTTTACTACGGCTACCAAAGTCTCTCCAATTAAAGCCTAGTCGTTTAAGGTACTCACCTTCTTCGTCTGGCTTATTCGTAATGGTAAGACCACCAAACTTCATCCAAGGGTACAAACGTTCCTTACCTTCAGAGTAGAATGGATACTCCTGACGTGGTGCAGCGGCATCTTCTTCTGGTGACACACCAATACCACGCTGCTTGAGACTACGTGTAACTTCTTTACCTAGTGTACCAGTGAAGCTAAGGGTAGGGTCAGTGGATACGTCCTTGAACTCTGAGCCACGTACACCTGTTGCACGTTCAGCATCAATGATCTGACCCAAGGGTACAGCCCATGTACCTAACCAGTTACCTAGCGTTCTGCCTACGGCACGTCCCGCTGCCTCACCCGAAGTCAAGTCAGTAGCGTCTGCCATCTGTGCGATCTCTTCTATAACAGAGTTACCTACACCTGTACGGAAGTTACTGCCTGTGAACAGTTCAACAAACTCTTGCATGTCAAACCGTTCTTCAAATATACCAGCAATCATACGTTTAACCATCTCACCAAGGTACAAGAATTGAGCCATAGGATATACAGCGGTAGTATCCATCTGTGCATCTTCACCTACAGCTATTTGTTCAAAGTCTGCTGGGGCATCATCTGCACTACGAATGTAGTAAGCTGCACCTACTGCAGCCATACCCATCATGTTACGTGTGATACGTTGTCTGTCCTTGGAGGTAAGTGGGCCACCACCTACCCGTCCACCAGTTACTAAGCTAGACATCTTACGTGTGAGTGGTATAGATGCACCACCTGCGTACTGACCCATAAGCTCCATGCTGTTGAACATAAACCGTGGAAACGGTATCGCTACAGTTAAGCCATTGCGTACAATAAACTGGGACACACTGCGGAATACAGGTATCTCAGGTTGCTTAGCGTATGTAACGTCAAGGGCTTTAGTGACAGCCTCATCTACAAGTGCAGTAAAACTTGGCGCACCCTTCGGTCTAACGGAAGATGCATCATTCATTAAGTCTTTTAACTTGCCAGCGTTTAGCGTATCAATCAAGTCTATCTTATACTCCCGGCGAACAAGACGTTCAAGCTCACCAAAGTATTGACCACGGCGTATCAAGTATTCCTGCCAACGGTTAGGCGTATTAAGAAAGCTAACTGCATCCTCTGCTTCAGACAGTATCTTATCTACTGCACCACCACCGCCTCTACCAGTGAGTGCCTGTATCTCATTGATGTTGTTATACATTGCGTCAAGTTGTTTAGCCATTTCTGGTTGTTCTAGTATTAAATCACCGTAACCTTCAGCTAAGTCAGGACGAGAGAACATGTACCGCATGTTAGCGAAACTATCTGACCAGTTCTCACGGGAGAATAGTCGCTTAGTACCCGCCATGATACCTGCCTCTGCAGCTACGTATATAGCGTCATCCATTACGTTGCCTAAGCTTTCCATAGGAGCACGTATTCCACCTGACATCATGTTACGAGATGCCGTAGCAATCTGTGACACAAGGCCACCCCTACGTACATTCTCTATACGCATGACAAACTTACGGAACTCACCAGCATCTCTTGCTGCACGTTTTGCTGCGTCTGCCTCTGCTACGCTCTTAGGTTTTATTCTATTTATTTGTGATAGCTTATTAAGAACCTTACCAGCCTGTGACCCAGAACCTACTACAGTTAATACGTAGTCTTCAAAGGATAGGCCGTAGCCATTCAACTCATCCAACAAGTCTTGCTCTGGCACAAGCTTTTTGTTTACTGTCAACTCAAACAAGTTGTCAATTACAGTTTTACTTGAGTCCCAATCGTCAGGAAACCTAGCCTTGTAATCAGATGCGAGTGCTACAATACCATTAAACTTTTCAGGCTTTAGTATGGGTGACGTAATCATGTCGTCACCTAAGTCCAAGTCAAACAAAGCACCATCACGTTCTGTAATTTCTTCAGCAGTATCAAGGCCAGCCTGACGTGACAGGTCTGTGTCTATCTCTAGGTTGTCACCCTTCTGTACAGATATAGTCTTACCCGTAGCATTCTCAAACTCTAGGATAAGATCATCTGCAATGTCACGGTTCTTTGCCGCTACATCTGCAGCACGTGCCTGTGCCTCATCAATGTTAAGCATGGTTGCAAGTCTTGCACCACCGGGATTGTTACGTTGTGCCTGTGCTGTAGCCTTAGCTTCACGTATTACTTGACGGGATAATCCATTAGCGGAAACTTTAGCACCTGTAGACACGGCAGTATTAATCGCACCTTGGATGTTACCAATGGCAGGTACTGTCTCTAGGAACTCACCTGCTGCACCTGCGCCATCGGCAATAAAGTTAGCAAGCTCTGATGGATCATCTATTTTGTATCTACCAAGTGTCACTGCACTTGCAAGTGTTTCAAATGCAGATGGACTTAAATCATTTAAACTAGAAAAGGCGGATTCCATACCGTCAGTTGTTATAGCCCCAGCCTTTTGGAAGAAGTTACCCATGCCAAGCAACCAACTTGTAGGAAGCGCAGACATTGCTACGTCCATGAAGTTAGCGTCACGCATACCGTTACCAGACGCAATAGATTCAGATATAGTAGCCTCAAACTCTTCACGTTCTGTGTCGCTTAGTGTAGCCATGTACTCATCCATCTGGGTAATGCCATCCTTGACATCCGCTAGACGCTCACCTGCTTCATACTCGTACACAGGCTCTACATAGGTATCGTTAGGATCATCGGCAACTGGAACCATCCAATCCGTGTCACCTAACTCTTGAGGTGGGGCAACTAAGTCTGCGTCTTCATTTGGTTTTACGGACGGTTCCTCTGTGTAGGAGTTTAAAAAGTTAAGCACACTCTCACTATCAGCGGAAGGTGCTGTTTGCTCTGGTTGAGCAGTCGTTTTCTGTTCTTCCTCTTCAGGGTTATACCCACTAAGAAAGTCTAGTACACTTGCTTTGTCAGCCATTGATAATATTACCCACCTGAAAGTACGATAAACGGCATACCTGTTGTAAAGTCTTCTACACCTGTATACACAACTAACATAGGCCCACCATCTTTACCAGTAGTTTGTACAACTTGACCTGCTTTGTACTGACCTTGTGCTACGGCATCTGCAAAGTCAGTCTCTTCAGGAACCTTAATAATGTTAGCTGCCTTTACTTCATCATTTACAATGTCATAACCGTAACTCTTTAAACCGGACAGTGCGGTACTGCGAATAGCGGCAGAAGTGTTCGCCATGTTAGGGTCTTGTATACCTAAGTTACGTTGGTTAAGTTGGTATGAAATTTCCATGCTTGCTACATCAGCAAGGTGTTGATTGCCATCATTTAGATTTTCAATGGAATCATCAAGGCCAATTTTAAAACCAAACTTAGTTAATGCGCCCCTACGAATTTCAGATACGTTAGCACTGATAGTACCAAGTGTAAAGCTAGGTGTTGTAGTACCTTCCTCTGCACGTTCTGCATCCTTCATGGTCGCCAAGTCAGCTAACAAACTTTTTTGCTCAGCCTTGAGGGCATCTATATTTGTGTCTTTTGTAGGACGGGCAATCTTCTGTGATATAACAGCAAGCCTGCTACTATAAGATGTCTCAATCTTCTCTGGCTCTGCGTACAAGTTTTTCCACACATCTAAATTAATACCAAACTCACGTGTTAGCACGTCATCATTTGTCTTTGCAGTAGCTGCGTCTGACGTAGCGTTTAAGTCACCAATATCTTTAGGTGATGCTGCTTCAATCGTACTGTTTACTACTTCTTGATCTGCCTCACTACCGTCACCGGATACTGAAGAAAAATTAAAGATAGTGTTTGCGTCAACACCTTTAGCCAAACCTTTCTGGGCTGCATCAATAGCAATTTGACCCGCACCCTTACCGTTAGAGGCAATCTGTGCTGCATTAGCATCACTGTACCCTAACATTTTTAAAGTGCCGATCATCTCTTCCGCAAGAGCTTTTTCTGTATCACGCTTAGCTTGTTTACGTAAGCGTTGTTGTGTAGCTACTGTACGTGCTTCGTCTTGCAACTTCTCTGAACGTACACGCTCTTCATCTATACGATCACTTGCTTTGCTGGCAAATCCTGCACCAAATCCTGCTAAACTAAACGCCATTACATTCTCCTCGCCATGAGACCACTAGGCTGTGCCTCTTCCATCATCTCTTCTGGTTCTTCTATGTCATTTTCCTTACTTTCTTCAAGAGCTTCAGGAAGTTTCTCACGCATACGTTTCATGGCTAGAGCAATCTTTGACTCACTAATTTTATCTTCGTCAATACGTTCTTCAGTACCTAGTATATAGTCAATACCTGCATCATCTCCAATGAATGCCAGCATCTCAATTATAACAGGTATCGCAAGCATACCTACGTCAATAGTATGTAAGCCTTGCATAACCCCCATAGACTGCATGGAGTCAGCCATAGTAGTTAGTGGTATACCTAGTTCCATACTGTCAAGTAATGAATCATATATGTCGTCAGAAACAAGTCGAGGGATGTAAAACTCTAGTGCCTGTTCAACAGTAGTGTACTGAGGCGGGTTTTGCCACGGCCTACTACCAACTTCAGCAGTCATACCCTGACCGGGAATGGGGTAGTCAAATGAAGGGGTAGGTGTTTCAGCCATTGGTTATCTGCTTTCTTGCGTTACGGATAGAAGATACGTAGCCTCGTACCCTATCCTTTGGTTCATTAGGTTTATTTTCTGCAGCTTTAGGTTTACTATTACGAGACAGTAAGCCCATGCTCATAGAGGATTTCTTAGGTGCCTCTACTTCATCTGTAATACCTAAGTTTGTATATGCTTTTGCGGCGGGGTTAACATTCATAATATATTCCTCTTATCAAAACAGTCCGACAATAGCGCCAAGACCTTTACCAAGTAGTGTATTACCACCAATAGGAGATGTAAACATATTTGCCATAAGTCCACCCCAAGCGGCAGATGTATTATAGTCATTCTTTTCAGCGGCAATATCTGCATTAGCGTCAAGTGAAAGTTTCTGCATCGCTAACCCAACAATACGACCACGTTCATTCTCTGCACTGTTCCATGCCCACTCCATACTGTCTTGGTAGTAGGACCACAAGTCATTGTAGGCAGTGTTAGATATACCTAGTACGGATGCGGCATTGATTTCGTTAGCACGATTTATGGATGCAGTATCTGCAGTAGCTACTTGTCTACGCCAGTTAGCATTATTCTGGTCAATTACCAATCGGTTCTGTGCATTAAACTGATCACGTTGGTTCATCATCTCAGATGCAAACCTATCCTGTGCATTAGTCTGCCCTGCATTAAATTGGTTCTGGGCATTTGTCTGTGACGCATTGAACTGTGATGCAGATGTAGACAGGTTAGCAAAGAACTGATCTGTTTGGTTCTGACTGGATGCATTAAACTGTGCAGCGGCATTGGCTGCAGCTTGATCCGTAAACAAAGACTGTATCTGTTGCTGGGATTTAAACATGCTAGTCTGTTGTTGGTTATTTAAGTTAGCCATGTCCATCTGCAAGAATGATTGAGCATTCATAACGGCAGCTTGTTGACGGTTGTTAAGGTTAGCCATATCCATGTTGGATAGCGCAGCTGCCTCTGCCATTGTCAATGCCTGACGGTTAGATAGGTTAGCCATGTTCATTGTGTTAGCGTTACGACTGTTCTCTAAAGCTACTTGTTGCTCTGCAGTAAAGTTCATATTAGCTACATCACTAATCTTACTTGCATTCATTACACGAGATTGGAAGGCTTGATCAAACTCTTGACCCATGAATGTGGCACGTTGTTGTGCGGCAAGCATGGCACGTTGCTGACGGTTAGATAGGTTCTGACCCTCGAACTGTGCAAACACTTGGGCATCTGCAGACGCAATGGGTAGTGAGGCTTCCATAGCGGCCTGTATAACGGCCTGTCCTGCCATAGATGATGCACCCAAGCCACGAGCAGCCATCGTTGCTGTAGCGGTACGCATTGCACCAGCAGCCCATGCAGGTGTAGCACCACCCTCAAACTCTTGCATCAATGTTTCAAGCTGGCCCTTTACGGTAGCTTGCTTAGTAGGTGTGGCAGTAGCTGCCTGAATTTCTTCTGTGAATGTAGCAGCAGTCTGTGCGTTAGCTACACCACTGACAAGTTCACCATCTTCAATCTTACGTTGTACAGGGTTCTCCATAAGAATGGCTTGACCCTGCGCTGCATCAAGTTCACTTACACTTGTAGCTGTAGCTATCTGTGCGTCAACGATTGCCTTAGTATCTACTTCACCTTGTGCCGCAGTAGTCTGTGCTATTACCTCGCCTACTTTACTTGCGGATGTTTCAGCAGTCATAAGGTTAGCGTCAGTCTTAGTAGGTTCATCGGCAGTTGCTGTAGTGGCAGTAGTTATAGGAGTATTAATGTCACCAGTTACTTGTCCACTACGAGGGTCAACTATCTGATCTGCAGTTACGTTAGTACCTACAGGTTGTACAGTTGCACCAGCTACAAGGGAAGGATTAATTGCACGATTAGCTTGCAGTTCGGAGATTGACTCACCTTCGTAAGCAGGTGCTTGAGGTGTTCCTGTTGTCCTTGGGTCAATACTTGCGCTTTCCTGTATGCTCATATAGGGCACAGGAGCTTGATAACCAGCGTTGGGATTAAAATTTGCACCCCCCTGTAAGGCACCTGTGTTACCCGTTCTATTTAAATAGTCTTCATAAATTTTATCTTGATCACCACCAATACTACCGGAACCTACCTGCCCAAAGTAAGGACTAGAATACATGTCCATAGTACCTACACCGCTACCTGCTTCTTGATACTTTTTAAATTCAGGAGAGTCGTAAAATCCTTGGTCAATATTTTCTTGTTTAGTATACTGTCGTTCGGGCATGGTAATGCCACCTACAGCATAGTTACCACGTTTAACCATGCCACCCCTAGCCATCTCAACAGCCTTCTCTTGGTACGTGTTCATCTGATTCATTTTATCAGGATTATCTTCAAGGTAGCTATTGAACCCACCCATATCTCCTTGATACCCTAAAGAACCAGCAATACGCTGCATAGCTTCAGGTCTGAATCCTTTAAACTGTGGGTTAAACTGCATTATCTTCTTTTCCTTGTGTTGTCATAAGACAAAGTATACTGCCTTACCATAAGTGTGTCAAGTAAATACTTAATCTGCTAGTGGGTTATCCAAAGCACGTTGTAACTTTGCCATAAGCCTGTCTTCTAAGTCTTTCATGTCTATGTCTTGTGAAGCCCGTAGTCTATCACGTTGGTTCTCAAAGCGTACATCTGCATCATCAATCATTGTACGTACTTTTGTTTCCGTGTCCCGTAGCTCTGCGCCAACAGTGTCTTCAATAGCTCTTACTGTATCTTCAATACGATCTGTCTGTTGTTCAATACGTAGGATATCATCCTTCAGACCGTTCTTAATATCACGAGAGTACTCTACACTTTCCTCTACCTTATCAGAGATACCTGACATCTTAGCGTCCATGATATCCATCTGTTGTTGGTACGCACCAAGGTCTAGTCCTGCTACTTCTTCAATCTTTTGATACAGTACAAAGCCACCGTACAAACCACCAACTACCGTAGATATGAAAGCAAAGATTGCAAAGATAGATGCGAAGGTAAACTTAAAACCACCTGCCTTGATCTCACGATCTGCAAGACCATCAATGTTATCTGCAACTTTGGTCAGGTCAGTCATTAGTTCTCAAATTCCATCTCAGTATTATTACCTACATCCTGTAGCTGACGTAACTGTTCCAGTTCTGCACGTAACATTTGTATTTCTAGTCTACGGTGCGTCATCTCTACTTGAAACAAGTCATCACAGTTTACACGAGTCTTAGGTTTATCCAGAGGTATAACGATACGTGCGTATATGCCTATGTCTTTACCTTTTGCGGTACGGTCATTGATGTTAGTCATTACACCAGTTACACCAAACTCTAAGTTAGTTGCACCACCTACCGCATTAGAACAATCTAAGTTACCTGCACGGAATCTATCTGATTGATAGTTCATAGGTGGGCTTGGTAGTTGTAGTGCAAGAGAACTACTCTCTGCTTTTACAACACCGTAGAAACTCATACACAAAAAGAAGATGCACAGACCAAAAACTATTATCTTGGGGATCATGGTTTTCCTCCATCTAGCCTCGAACATATACGAGAAGAGACTAGTGTATTAACACCACTTATCTTTTTGACCTTAGATGTTGTACACAAATATACAGCACGTCCTACATCTATTTTACGTAGATAAACATCAAAGTCTTTGCGCTCTTTATGTTCTATTTTTAGTATGCGATATGTAGTTGAGAATGGTACGTTAACCCACTCACTATCGAATACTTCTATTTGGTAATACTTAACGTCACTACGTGCATTGAACAGAGACATCTTTGTCTTCACTACCCCGGCAATATGTGACGGTCTTAGTTCTGGGTAGGCTGGTGTCATGTCATGTGCAGATAATGCAGATGCCCAGCCAAGTAGTACAAGAGTAGCTTTACTTAGCAATGCACTCTGCCTGAACGATGGCTGTATATGTACCACCTGTAAAGGGTTTACTTACGCCATAGGAAGCTGTAGAAGCTGTACTAAACCAAGTAGAACCTGCGACAGTAAGATCAAATACAGTAACGTTATCGTAGGTTACTTTGGCTGTGTCATACGCAGCCATACCTGCGTCAGATGTTTGCGACACAGAGGTTCCGCCTGTCCATGCCACTGTATCTGTCAGTGTAGGAGACGAAGAGAATGAGTTAGGGTGTGTGATCTTAGCTTCATAGTAGTCTGCGATAGCTACATCGTACCGGATGATAGGTTCAATACCTCCATCTGCTGCAAGTGTGCTTAGCTTGTCGGCTGTAGGGTTTCCATACACACCACTTGTGTCAGTTTGAATTACACACTTGGCAGATACGTTACCTATAATATTTACTTCCGCAAGTACAGGCATAGCACACATAGATAGAATTAGTATTGGGTATTTCATAAGTATCCTCATTAGTTATACTGCATCTGCACCATCTTCTCGTGCAGTAATTGTTGCGCCAGATTATTCCTTAGAGCTTTCTTATTGTCGGGTAAGTTCGCATCGGCAAGGGAATTATTGTCTTGGTAGTATCCACCATTTATGGTAGAGTTATAATACATAGCTATGTTAGTTTGTAGATTGATCTGGTTTATAATGTCTGCTTGACCTGCAGTTTTCATCATGGTTAGTGCATTAGCAGAGGCAGTCAAACCCATCTCAAGTCTAGTTTCTTTTTCTTCTTCTTCATCGTCTACTATACGATTACCATCTTCATCGTATTTAAAACTACTGTCGTTGTCTAGTGCGTCAGCTACTGTGTCATCTTCTAAAGCGTCATAGACATCTACTTCTACTATAACTGGTACAGGTTTTACGTAACCGGGACAGGCAGAGCTAATCTGTGGGTCATAGCACTCATCTATTCTATAACTATATACTACCACAGCGTCCGTTATTTGTCCAGTTCCCTCAACTTCTATTGATCCGTTACCCCAGTTAGTTGCGGGACTGTTACCTATTGAGAAAGACTTGGTGATTGTGTTGCTTGGTACGCCTGACCAATCGTCTGTCTCTCTGAATGTGTAACCACTGCCGTTTGCATTAAGATTACCTACGTGTACCTTCATGGCGTCTTCGGTATTCTTTACGGTAGTGTATCTGTATATCAACCCGTTTATGTCTAGCCCAGTTACCGAAGGTAGTACTGCACCCATAGACCAGTTTAAACCATTGGCTGCTGCATTGCCTGTTGTACTATAGGTGTATGGCTCAGAATAAGAGTACGAGGCCAAGGACACCAAGGACAGCACCAATACCAATTGTTGAATTGTCTTGTGCATTTAGTATACCTTTTATAATTCCTTCATCCATCTTAGGTGTAGGGTCTTCGTTAGCTTCCATCTCCCATGCAGTCTTGGCTGCTTGACCAATCAAACCATCTTTGGGACAGGGAGTACCTGCATCCATCATTGCCTGCCAGACATTTTTATCCTGACACATAACGGATACTGCAGCTACCTTCATGCCCATGTCGTACATAGTCTTGGCATTCTTTAGTCGAAGGCAGTTGTCTTCTGTATATACTTTACCTACTGAGATACCAAGTATCTGAGTTTGTACTGCACCTGCTACACCTATGGTGCAGAGATCACCATTACCAGAACTAATCTGTGGTGATATAGCTGACGGTGGTGGGCTACGAACCGTGGTATCCATGTTACCACTTGATGTTACTGTACTGGTTGAGTCCGTATAGATAGTATCATCTACTTGTGCATAGACCTCAGAGCCTATTAAGATACATACTAGTAGTGTTAAATAACGAATCACTTTTCAGCCTTTTCTCTCATTGCGTCCACTGCATCTCGAATAGCTTTTATGTTCTCATCAATACGCCCAAGCATTACTGCCTGTAGCTGTGCAGTCTTCTCTACTTCATTGATCCTTATCTCATGCCGTGCAATCTCACGGGCGTTAGTCTCAACGGTAGCGTCGAGAGTTGACATATACCAAACCAGCCCTACTGTTTGCACAGCAATGGCTAGGATGAATGTAGCGGGTACAGACTTAGACATATGCCAACTCTCTTGCTTCATTAGTTTACAACTTCCGCTTCTTCGACTTCCTCTGGCGCTTCAAGTGAAGTAGCCAAGCGTGCAACGAAGGCATCACGGCCCACTGCAAGTTGATCCATGTTGAAGCGAGCATTGTCCAGCTTACGGCCAAGATCGTTGACGTGGTTAAGCAGGACTTTCTGCTCGTCGGTCATGTCTTCAACAAGGTATTCGATGTCGTTGACTGTGATTGGTGTTTTGTCATTTTTAGCCATCACTAAGTCTCCTTTATGGTTAAAGTTAAGCTGCGATTGCAGCGTTGGCAGCGGTCATATCTTCTGTAGTCCAGTAGTCTTTAGCTACCATGATTTCCAGATGCTCGACATTGCGAGACACTGTGTCTGCCCAATCTTCATCTGGCATATCCTCTGGTTGACCAGCGTTAATTAGATCAACTGAGTGGCCC
>Ga0302121_10000263_pt1 | contig 30163 bp, 31 predicted proteins | sample CB21_surface_MG_FD_203120 | JGI IMG/M metagenome (GOLD analysis project Ga0302121, IMG submission 203120) | Marine microbial communities from Western Arctic Ocean, Canada - CB21_surface | ecosystem: Environmental > Aquatic > Marine > Oceanic | place: Canada: Western Arctic Ocean | collected... | reverse complement strand
CGTTTATTTTTACCTGTAATAAAGATAAGTTCTGTCGCACCAGCAGCAATCGCCTCTTCAGCGGCATATTGAATGAGCGGCTTATCAACAATAGGCAACATCTCTTTAGGGCTGGCTTTTGTTGCTGGTAAAAATCGAGTACCAAACCCTGCTACTGGAAAAACTGCTTTCGTAATTTTCTGCATATTATGCTAAACGCATCCTAATGTATCGTTACTGTTTCTGCTATCCGACTAGGATACTTACTAGTCGTCATGTCAATTTCATACTCTTCAACCCAAGTTTTCAAACCAGCTTTAATCACCTGCTCATCTTCATCATGAATTGACTCTATCCATGCTAATAACTCCTGAACCCAAGCAAAGTCAGCCGTACGTGCTTCTGCTATTCTCAATTTATCATGTGGCGTACTCAGTGTATGCTCATCATCCGCCAAAAGCTCCTCGTATAATTTTTCACCTGGCCTTAATCCAGTATAGACAATGTCTACTTCGTCTTCGCTTAATCCGGACAAGCGGATCATATCTTTGGCTAGATTCACAATTTTCACTGACTCACCCATATCCAACACAAAAATTTCACCTCCAGACCCCATCATACCGGCTTGCATCACCAGCTGCGCCGCTTCTGGGATAGACATGAAGTAACGCGTAATCTCTGGATGTGTAATCGTTACAGGGCCGCCATTGGCAATTTGTTCTCTAAATTTCGGAATCACACTACCACTACTACCAAGTACATTACCAAAGCGCACAGTAACAAATTTAGTGCCACCCCCTCCTTGCAAGCCTTGACACACCATCTCTGCCAAACGCTTACTCGCACCCATCACATTAGTCGGATTAACCGCCTTATCTGTCGATATCAATACAAATTTACTTACCGCTGTATCATTACACGCTTTAGCAACAGTATAAGTGCCTAATACATTATTAGACAACGCTTCAGCAACATTCATGTTCTCCATCAATGGCACATGTTTATACGCAGCCGCATGGTAAACCACGGTTGGTTGATAAGTTGTTAATAATGCTTTTATACGCTTTTCATTTCTCACATTAGCTGTAGCGTATTTAATTTCTATACTTTCAGGCAAGTTAAGCTGACTAAACTCTTGCTCAATTTGATATAAAGAGAACTCTGAAGTATCCACACAAATTAACTGTCTAGGATGATATTTAAGGATTTGCCTACACAGTTCAGAGCCAATGGAGCCACCCGCGCCAGTGACCAATATTGCATTATTTTCAATGAGATCATGTAACCCCAACGTATCTAACTGTACAGGCTCTCGACCAAGCAAATCCTCAACTTCCACCTTGCGAATCTGAGAGATGCTGACTTTCCCACTGATTAAATCATCAAATGCAGGCACTGTAAGCACCATCATCTTACATGCGTTTGCCGCATCAACAGCAGCACGTCTCTTAAGATGCTCAACCGATGGCATGGCGACAATTACATTCTGCACTTCGTATTTTGAAGCAAAAGTTGGCAAATCTTTAATGGTACCCAATACTCTCGCCCCCTCAAGCTGCCGCCCTACAATGGTTTCATCATCATCTAACAATCCCACTACCTGCCATGTCTCACTACGTGCTAAATCTTTCACCAAGGCTATTGCCGCCTCCCCAGCCCCTAACACAATAACAGGCTTACCTTTAGCCCCCATCGATCCATACTGATGGTGCTCTTTCCACGCACGATAAGCAAATCGACTCGCCCCCATCGCTAGAATTAATAGAATTGGATGTAACAATAAAACAGAGCGTGGAATGATGCCAAATGGCTTAAGTATCAGATATATTGTTACTAGCAGCAAACTGCTAACGCCAACAGCTTTTAGTATGCGCTTAAGGTCTGGAATACTAGCAAACCGCCAAACACCTTGATAAAGCCCAAATATAGAAAAAGTAACGGCCTGAAGCGGTAATACCCATAGTAAATTCATCCACATGCCAGAAATAAACTCAGCAGGTAAATCAAAATTGAACCGTAACAAATAAGCAACAGCCCATGCAAGGATTACCACGCTAATATCGTGCAATAGTGCAAATAAAGCGCGAGGATTTTTTAAAATCGTCCAGCGGTGCATAGTTAATCTTTAATATTGATAGTTAAATTACAGTATATTTTACCTAATTTTTAGCTGCCCATTTGTTATTTGGTTATTAATTCACTTAACACCTGATTGAGAGTTGCTTTCATCATGCCAAGCTGTTCACTACTAATCGTGTGATGTACCAAGAGGCAAAATGCATAGTCAGAAAAAATAGAGGCGTTTGGCAACCTACTTGTAGGCGCTAATTCAGTAAAAAGTTTTTCACGGTAAATCTCTGCGCAAGACCCAGAAAAACATGGTACGCCAGACACAGTTAGTTGCTTAATAATATAGTCCCTAAGCGGCGCACCACTTAACCTATTTAGAACGGTATTGGCTTTAACCTTAGCATAGAGTCTATAGTAGGCATTCTGATTACCTTCTGATGCCGGTAATATTGGTGTCTCAATAAAATCAAATTGACCTAGTGTCTCTATAAGAGCATTAGCATGACGATTTCTTTTTGTTACCCAGTTCGGCAATTTTTTCAATTGTCTTAAGCCAATGGCCGCTTGAAATTCAGTCATTCTAAAATTAGACCCCGCGGTTTCAACCAACCACCTAAAGCCGTCAGCGTGCTCGTTATGATAAACAGCATCATAACTGCGCCCGATATCTTTATATGCCCAAGCTTTTTTATAAGACTCTTCTGCGCTGAGTATTAACATACCACCCTCTCCACCTGTGGAGATAATCTTATCTTGGCAAAAGCTAAATATAGCAGCATGTCCCCAAGCACCAACTGGCTTATTGCCGACAAAGGCGCCATGCGCTTGCGCGCAATCTTCAATCACTTTAATGCCATGTTTATTCGCCAAATCCATGATAGCAGTCATATTACAAGGCCAACCGCCGACATGTACGGGAATAATGACTTTAGTTTTGTTTGAAATTAATGGCCGAATCGTTTCAGGCGTGATGTTGCCACTATCAATATCAACATCTGCAAAAACTGGGATTGCGCCTACCATCATCACGCAGCTAGCAGAAGCAATATAACTACGACTGGCAACGATTACCTCATCACCAGCTTCAACGCCTAACGCACGTAACGCAAGTTCCAAAGCAACAGTACCGTTACTAAGCGCAAGACCATATGGTTGTCCAACATGTACTGCATATGCTTGCTCGAACTGTTTGCCTAACTTACCTGTCCAGTAATTGACTTCGCCTGTGCTAAGCGTTTGAGTGGCAGCTTCTATTTCATCTGCTTCATAATGTGGCCATGGTGAAATGTTTGGGTGATTTAACACGAATTAAAACCTTACTTAGTTAACTTCTCTGGCAGGGTTGCCAATAACGACCATACCAGCGGCTACATCTTTTGTCACAATAGCCCCGGCACCAACAACCGCATAGTCGCCTACGGCAATGCCAGGTAACACTACCGCTCCAGCGCCAATTAATACAACTTTACCAATTTTAGATGCTCCCCCCAAGCTAGCTTGTGGCGCAATATGTGAAAAAGCACCCACTACACAATCATGATCCACAACTGCCGCATGATTAATAATGCAATGACGTCCAATTGTTGCACCTGGTGCAACAACGGCTTGCGCCGCAATTAATGTCCCTTGGCCAATTTCTGCCGATTGGGCAATGGAAGCATTCGGATGTAAAACACTAAAAAAGTTAACCTCTGCCAGTTGGTTGGCAATCGCCTCCCTCACGTTGCCACTACCGATAGCCAAGTGCAAACTCAACTCATCGTTTACCTGTAACTTAGATAATGTATTGACACTCAAGCCCACCCAGATAGATGCATTATTGTCGTCCACAAAACCATGACAATCCAAACCTGTAAGCTGCATTGCATCAAGCACAACCTTGCCATGCCCACCCGCACCATAGATGTAGTGTTTCATGATTATTTTTCACTTCCTGTAAATTTTGGCATAGTGGCATTACCTTGCGCGCTAATCCCGCTTCTCTGAAACACCTTTTTAATGGTCATTAATAGTATTTTTAAATCTAAGAAAAAGGATTGGTTGTCAACATACCAAACATCTAATGCAAACTTATCTTCCCAACTAATCGCATTGCGCCCATTAATCTGCGCCCAGCCTGTAACACCAGGTCTTACATAATGCCGTTTAGCCTGCTCTGTATTATACAACGGCAAATATTCCATCAGCAAAGGCCTCGGTCCGACCAAGCTCATCTCGCCTTTTAAAACATTCAATAAGCTTGGCAGCTCATCCAAACTGGTTGATCTTAACAATCGACCCAATGACGTCATGCGATCAGCATCAGACAAAAACTCACCCCGATTATTTTTAGTATCAGTCATCGTCCGAAACTTGTAAATATAAAAAGGCTTCCCATCAAACCCCGGTCGTTGCTGCTTAAAAATAACAGGCTTGCCAACTTTTATACGTATCAATAATGCAAGCAAAAAAAATATTGGCAGGAGAAACAAACAAGCCATCAAAGACAATGCAAAATCAACACTTCTTTTAATCATGCCACACCTAATTTCTCTTGATAAAAATCAACCCAAGCCTGTGTGATCAACTCACTGTTAAAACCTTCAATCACTCGCTTCCTTGCTTGACCACCTAGCTTAGCTCTTAATACGTGATTACTCGACATGCTTTCCATCAACTGCTGAATGGAGTCTATATCATGCGGATTATGTAAAAGTCCTGTTTCATGATCAACCACAGCATCTGTAATACCATAAATGCGCGAAGCAATCACTGGTATACCCACGGCAGCCGCCTCAATCAAAACAGTGCCAAAACCCTCACGGTAGCTAGGCAAACATAGTACATCCGCCGCCGCCATATAGGCCTCGGGTGAACTCGTATGCCCGACAAAATGTACATTAGACTGATTAATTTGAAGCTTCATTATTTCAGCCTCCATACCCTGCTCATCAGGCCCTACAAACAATAAGTGTAAATTGTTATTGCTTATTCGTGAAAAAGCTTTAGCTAAGTCCAACACGCCTTTATCAACATTTAAACGTCCGATAAATGCAAATAATAAGCATTCTTCAGTCAACTCTAAATCATTTCTTATTTCAGCTCTCGCCAGTTTGTTAGGTTTAAATTTAGCGACATCAACACCCGATATTGAGCCCTTGGCAAAAACAAGAGACTTCTTCTCAATTAAAACACCTTGATCGATTAGAAACTGCTTTTGGGATGGGCTGTCAATTATATTATCCGTGGTTAATATAGCGATTAAACAATCAATACGTTTTAATAAAAAACGTTTCATGCCTTTTTTTGAAACCCAGACCTGCCCCGTAAATGTGTGAACTCTCAATGGCACACCTACTAGCCATGATGCCAGCATGGCTAGCAACCCGGCTTTAGGTGTGACTGAATGTACTGCAGAGAACTGCCCACTATACAATATTTTAACAAGACTTAATAAACTCTTGAAATCAGACATTATATTAATATTGCGAGTAATATTCATTTGGAGAACGCAAATGGGTATACCAATTTCTGTTAAAAAATAAGGATTTTTTGTATTGGTTATAATCGTAATATCATAATATTGAGACAGCACCTTTAGATGGTTAAGCAAGAAAGCTTTAACTGAGAGCTCAGTTGCTAATATAAAACAAATCTTGGCTTTTGATTTAATCATCAGAATGCATGTTGGTATTTAGAAATAATTTTATCTGCACTGGAGCAGGTGCAAGAGGTCGCCAACCAAGTAATGTGCAGAGCTTTTGGTTGCTGTAATGCGTTTGGCGCATCATGACATTAATCTGTGAATGGTTAATTGGCAATTTAACCCAACCACCAAATACATTAATAACAACCCTTAAAAGCCGTTCATTAATGACTAAATTTGGTTTTAATACAGCAAACTCTTCAGCAATCGCATTTATAGCGTCTCTAAATAGGCAGTCATTAGCAATAATAAATGTTTGATTATATGATTCTTTTTCGTTAACACTTATCCGCATTGCGTTAACCACATCATCAACATGCACATAATTCGCAATTGTATTTCTATGACGAATATAAAAGAAAATCCTCTTTCTAATCAATCTGGCCAACCGAATAATAGCCGTACTCCTCATCCCCATCCCAAATACAATGGTAGGTCTGAAAATAGTATATTTAAACCATTCATTCTTCTGAGAAAATTGAATGGTGACCTCATCAGATTTAGCCTTAGTACTTTCATAGATTCCATTAGGATTATCAAGACTACTTTCTGTGACATACCTTTCAACACTCGATGAGTTAGCATTCTGACCATATGCTCCACAGCTGCTCAACTGAATCCAATGCAGAATTTTTTGTTTATTTAAACTTAGCTTTTCAAGCACATGTAATAAATTGTGTGTGCCATCAACATGCGTATGATGCATGAGCGCCTCACTTTCAACTTCGCCAGCACAATGATATATAACATTAGCATCTTTAAGAAAAGGTACGAGCACCCCTTCAGTTGCGTTTACATCCCCCATAAAAGCTATAGCGCCATTTAACGGTTGATGATTAGTACGTGTCAAATAGCGAACCTCATCATTTAATTTCAAGTGAGCCTCAACTAGCCGTCTACCAATAAAACCTGTCGCACCTGTAATGCAAACAATCATGAGTAAATCTACCGCCTAAATGGCAATGAAGAGTAAATTAACCGCAAAACAAAAATCAGAACTTGAATTGGTGTTGAAAATCCATTTGAAACCATAATGCGCATCACCTCAGATGCTGATCCTATACGGTCAACACTCGAAACTCCATCCAACCCAAAGTTTCCAGAAATGAAGCTGCATACCTTAACCTTCTCATTATTAACAACCAACTTCATCATGAAATCATAGTCTGCTGCGATCGGATACTTTTGTGAATAATAACCATACTTTTCGTGCAAACTTTTTTTAAATAGCGTTGCTATTGAGTGCCCGCATATTTTAGACCGAAAACCAGAAAGAAAGACGGGTAGAGAGGATAATTTATATATTTTATTATTAATTAATATTGGACTTGTAATGACAGTGTAATCACCGTCTATTTCTTTTATAAAGTTTTCAATTGTCATTGACTCAAAAACGTCATCCGCCCCAATAACAACGTAGTAGTCTCCACTTGAAGTTTTGACACCCCTATTCAATGCATCGTAAATACCAAAATCTGATTGAGAGGTGACAGAAACATTTAAATTTTCAACATTATTTAGTAATTCTAGGGTGTTATCTGATGACCCACCATCAGCAACAACCCACTCAAATTCTTGATTAGTTTGCGCCTGTAAACTTCTAATCAAGCTTGGGAGATACTTTCCCGCGTTAAAGGTTGCTGTGATGACACTTATTTTCATTATCTTACCTTTTTACTTTATACAAATAAATTGATGGCCCTTACTACAGTTGCTACATCAACATCCGTCATTTGTGGATGGCAAGGTAATGAAAGGCAATATAATGCATGCGCCTCACTATTTGGTAGGCCTTGAGTGTCTCTTTTTATTTCTTTGCAAGGCTGTTGGTGGTGGATTGGTATTGGGTAATGAATCAGCGTTTGAATACCAGAGTTCAGGAGATGTGTTTGTAGCTTTTCACGTTGCACACATGTTACAACAAATAAGTGATATGCATGAGCGGTCAACTCTTGTGGCTCAATAGGCAATTTAATCAATGGGTTTGTAATTTTTCTGCGGTAAATTAATGCAATTTCACGTCGTCGTTCAGTAAACTCGGATAGCCACTTCAATCGAACAGAAAGGATTGCCGCTTGCATTTCATCCAAGCGACTATTCATACCTAACTCTGGGTGTTGATATCTCACGCTTTGCCCATAGTTGCGTAGCTGAGCAGCTTTATCGGCGATTGCCTGATCTACTGTGACCAGCATTCCACCATCACCAATGGCGCCAAGGTTTTTGGTTGGATAAAAACTATAGGCTCCCGCTCTACCAAAAGAGCCAGCTACTTTTCCTTTCCAAGTAGCCAAATGCGATTGAGCGCAATCTTCTACTAACGCGACATGATGTTGAGTACAAAAGTCCGTCCAGTCTTGCATGTCACGCACTTCACCATATAGATGGACTAACAAAATTCCCTTTGTATTCTTGGTCAAACAACGTTTAACACTCTGTATAGACATCAAAGCGCTATCATGTCTAATGTCAGCAAGAACCGGTGTAGCGCCAGCGCGTAGAATAGCAAGCACACTTGCAAATGCTGTCATTGGAGTCGTGATAACCTCATCACCCGTCCCTATATCTAATGCACGCAAAGCAATTTCAATTGCATCCATCCCATTTCCAACGCCAACGCCATATGCAAGCCCGCAACTTAATGCCCACTCTTTCTCGAACTTTTCAACTTCTTTCCCGAGCACATACCAGCCAGAATCAACCACACGATTGGCGGCTTCTTTTATTTCATTCAGCAACTTTACAGGCTCTGCTTTAAAGTCATTCATTAAAATCATTAATTTGCATCCCAATAGTGTTGTTTATTTTTTTTATAATAATCCACTGTTTTCATTAGGCCTTCTTTCAAACTCACTTTTGGCTGCCACGCTAGTTCCTCTTGAATCAGTGAGAAATCACTATAATAATCACCAATATCAATTGCTTTTCGTTCTTGAGGAAATGTGACAAGTTCATATGAACCACCATAGCCAAGACCAACCATCATTTCAGCTAAGTCTTTAAGTCCGACTACTTCTTTGCTGCCTAGGTTATAAATCTTTCCATTAGATTTTTCGCTCATTCCTGCCAGCAATAGCGCATCAACACAATCATCGACATAATTAAAATCACGCAACTGCTTTCCATCACCAAACACTTGAATTGGCTTACCTTCAAGTAGCAACCGAACCCAAATGCCTAAAAATGTCTGCCGTGCATCTTTAACCCGCATCGCTGGACCGTAAGTATTGGTTAGCCTTAGCGCACAAGCTCTAATGCCATATACATTGTTGTAGAGCAAGTGATACCACTCACCTGCCAGCTTATTGATTCCATTAACATCTACAGGACGCACTGGATGTGCCTCATTTACAGGCAGGTAGTCTGGTTTACCATACAACTGTCTCGTACTTGCAAAAACAACCTTAATATCTACATTATGTTGTCTACAGGCCTCCAATATCGACAGCTGTGCAGCAGCATTAATGTCTAAGTCAGTCTTAGGATCTGTCATAGAGTCCATATGGCTGGTTTGCCCTGCAAGGTTAAATAAATAGTCTTTACCTTGCACTAAATATGCCATCGCATGCGGATCTCGCACATCACTAATATTGTAATTTATTTGCGTTTTAATATCTTCAATATTAAATAAGTTGCCACCGTATGTTGGGATTAAGCTATCGACAGCCGTAACATGTGCGCCTAAATCAATGAGTTTTCGCGCCAAATTTGATCCAATAAAACCCAATCCACCAGTAATCAACACTTGCTTATCTTTATACAATTTTGTATTCATTTGCTACTCCAAACAGCCTGCTCTTATAAAATTTCAATCTAGAACGCCAAGAAGTATCTTTGATTGCCCATCCTTTATTAAAATCAGATGAAACCTGTTGAATTTCTTCATAGGCTTTCAACAAGGCTTTGGCATAAGGGTGGTATACAAAATCAACAACTGCAGGACTTAATTGGTATCCCAAAATGAAATTGTGTATACCATCTTCATAGTATTTATACCCATGGAAGTGATAAAAAACTAAAGGTAGATTATTCACATATAAATTTTCATCACGCTTAATCAGTATATATTGTTGAATGTTCCAAGGTGCAACGCCCCCACCTAAGTGCTTTAAAACATGAACGCCCTCAAACCTTTCAGTCCAATCATCCAAATATTTTTGATCACCAAATTTACCATCTTCATACCGTGCATAGCACCACTCCAAACAACGATCTTGCCACCACTGCAACACTGCTAGACTTCGCTCATCAGCATTAAATGTCATAAACTGAACGCAGTAAATACCGGAGGTTTCTGAATAATCATAAGCGGGCGTATATCGATGCTCCGTAATTAATACAGATGAATTGGCTTGCTCGAACTCATCCAGCAAAATTGACGGCTTGCCGTAAAAACATAAATCGGCATCTAAATAAGTGACTTGTGCTAGTTTATAGGTATCTAATACGTAACGAATAACGTGTGGCGTACAAGTCCAGCAATACTCCGCTGTAGAACGTTCACCTTTTACAGCCAGCAATGCTTTCGACTCAAAATCAGCAAGATGAATCGGCGTTAAATGCTTTAATTTAAGTTTATTTAAAATGTCATAAACCAAATCATCAAAGCAAACAACATATAGTGTAAACGACTCTCCAGTAGCAACCAAAGAGTGGTACATAACCAACGCACGCGGCAAGTAGTTTGAATCAAATAAGGTACAAAAATTACGCATCCTTAAGCAATCATCTTTTCTTAGCTAACACAATATTGTCTAAATATAGATCATCATTCTTAGGTGTAATTAATGCCAGCAACTCTCCGAGAATATTAAATGGTGCCATTAGAAGTATCATATAAATACCATTTAACCATGCATGCTTAGTAAAAGTAATCTTAAAAATATATGCGTTTAACAACTGAAAAATAACGCGTATATCATTCATCGATTTTCGTTGCTCCACCACTTCAAAACCATGCCTTTCTAATAATGATTTAATACCGAATGAAGAGTATCTCGCAAAATCAAATGGCTGTTCATGCTCATCCCAAACAAAAGGCATTGTTAACAACACCTGCCCATTCTGCTTAATTACACGCGACATTTCACTTAAAAAATCATCTGGATTAAACACATGCTCAAACACCTCATTTGCAACTACGGAGTCGAAAATGGCATCATTAAATGGAAAGTCATTGCCGTCGTAAAAAACATCCGCTTGATTCGCCTCTCGGTTTTTTGAGGTGTCAATTTCCAAGCCTATATACTCACTTGATTGATATAAGCCTTTATATGGCTTTGTACCACAGCCAATATCCAATGTTTTACCGGTGATATTGACAGCTAAATCTTTAAGATGATTTGCCAAACCTTTACGCGCAAAGTAAAAAGGATTAATCAACAATCCAAACAGACTTGGAAAAAATATCTCTTTAAGATATATGGCGCGTAATTTACTTTTCAAGTTTCTCAAGAAGATATCCTTTAAATTCACCGATCCCCACATCGTCATCACAATCAAATTCGTGAGCAATTTTATATCCAATTTCTTCAGTCATCTTATCAAAGACTTTATAAGAAAAGAACCAAGCTGGATAACTGGCCTTATAAATAGATGACGGGACTTTTTGTACGGTCAGACGGTTATGCAAGCTATTAATAAATGGTGTGCGATCAATAATGATGTATTTTGCTTTAACTTTGGAAATCTCATTCAATATTGTACGTGGTGATTTAAGGTATTGTAAAACACTAGATAATAAAACCACGTTAACTGCCTCAACATCAGCGCACTCATTGCAACTCATATAAAATTTAAGTCTATCACTTTGAAACTCATGCCGACCACAATCAACAAAATGGGCCTGCTCAACTACAGACCATATGACTGATTTTAGTTTGTTAAGGAACTTTATATGTTGAAAATAAAAGCTTCCCAATGAGCCGCCGAAATCTAAAACACTCAATCGACCATTGTTTTGAGCAGCAATCGACAATAAACAAGTTAACACTGGCCACCGGTAGCTCTCCTCATAAAAACATACAGAGTCACGCTCATACAATGCACCTCCTTGCTTTACCTTTATTCCCGCATCACGAACTCGTTCAAAAATCGCTTTGGCGTCATATCCGCTTGCTTTTAACTCTGCATCCTCCCAATTGGAGTAGTTGCCGACAAAAACATTATCTCGATTTAATAAACGGCTTCCTAATTTCAACAACCGGGGGGGGAGCCAAGCTCGAATCACAGCCTTGATAGTCAATTAATACCCTTCTTACAATGGTCAATAACAAATTGTGCGCATCTGACTACCAACCCTTTTTGTTGTGCTTTAAAATAAGTCTCTATCTTACTTAAAGCATGCAAATCATCTACCACCTTAAGATTAGTAATATTAACAGGCGTCAATCCCAATACTGGTGAAAATTCATTCGTTTCACCACAGTGAGTTCCACTACCATCATTCCCAATATTCAAAACCAGTGATTTTCCTGGGTAAAGTGTATACTTATTTTTCAAAAAAGCGGATGCATACCACCGAATTGCCCATGAATTATTCTTACCCTCAATTTGCTTTTTAAGCATTTTAGAGTATAAGTATGTACCGTTGTAATCAAATCGTTTTATAAGCTCTTTCTGCTTAAGCTCATTTAAAAGTTTAGCGCCATCAGGTTCAAATAATGTCCATTTATCTTTCCAAGTAGCCCACCCCCAACAATCTGCTCCCCTTAAGAAAAACGTCTCTGGCAAATTACCCTTAACTGGATAAATATAACCATGAATACTAATAACGTCTTTACTTTTTTCATATAAATTCAGGCCATCATTCATGTATTTCAGAAAGTATGGGCTAGTCACCAAATCATCTTCCAAAACAATAATTTTTCCATATTGATTCACAATGGCCGTCACACCATCAATGATAGAGTTTGCCAAGCCCCAGTTTTCTACCCGCTCAATAATCGTTATTTTTTTAAAGCCGCCAATTGAATGAACATAATCTCGAGCTTCTTGGACCTTTTCTTGATCCTTCTCTGCTTTAGGCGCATCACTGTAAATAAACAGTTCACTTTCGCTTGATAATTCATTTTTTTGTAAGGCTTCGATGGTTTGTTGAGAATGCCAAGGACGGTTATAGACAAATAGCACTATTGGGGCAAGTTTCATGCTCCCTCCATTAACATGGACAATGTATTACTGTGTACCTTCGAATCTGAAATTATATAGTCTGGCTCAATATTAGGTGCGTTGAATAATAACTTGAGAATTACCTCATTAAAACTCTCTAAGCTATCCACATAAAACAATCCATTCTTATTTATCAATTCCTTATAACCCCTTAGCGCATTAAGATGAGTAAAAATGGTGGGGATATTAAAGCTTTGCGCCACAAAAGCAACTGTGGAATATCCATCTTTGGTCGGATTGAATATAGCCTAAAACTATAGCCGCTAATCTGTTTCAATTTCGTCTATTATCGGTTGCATTTAATTAAAACCCCTCATTCCCCCAATTCTGTACAAGGGGCAAAATATCAGGCTCACAAGTATTTATTTTATATCCATTTATTACTGACAAAGATATTAAAGCGGAATCAGCCAGTGAATGGTTTCGAGTATTTAATTCATTCGATGAAGTTTCAAAGACCCGGTCATAAAAATGCATCTGCGAATGTTTTTCCCCAGTAAATAAGTGCGTGAATCCTGCAATTGATACACTGCGCGCCCCAAGAAATAGTGAAAGAGCGACGGCAAAACCGCCTGTTGAACACAATGACAGGCTTATTTTCCGTTCAATCATGTTCGTCCCAGTAATAATGTCAATTATTTTTCGCCTTGTAAATCGATTAATAGGTAGATAACCGCAGTATTCTGCATTGAGCAATTCTGGTTTACCTCCCATTGCGTTGTTAGATTGCGTTGCTACCAAATATCCAAGGCTAAGGTTGCTTAAAAGTTTGCCGTTTATTATTTTGCTACGTACATCTTTCGATAATGCTTCATTAGCATCAATTAACTCAAAATCAACAACAGTCATCACAGGGTCTGACAATCCAAGTTGCTTCACGTTAGCGGCAGATCCGTTGCAGCAAACTAGCACCCTATTTTTATAGTCATGTGGCAAGGCAGGGTTAGGTGCGGAACCCAGAATTAAAACATCAGTGCCTTTTAGAAAATCTAGAGATTTTCTAATCCTATTGGCTTCCGATTTTACACTGATAGATAACCTAAACGTATTTAAGCGATTAAGTATCTTATTAAACATTCGAGAGAACACTCTCATATTCTTAATCTTAGTCATTTAATACTGATCCTTAGAATTTTAAGTGGTTAGGCAGTTAGCATTCACCTTAGAAAGGTCAAGTTTTGATGAGAGTGAACTTTGACACGCTGCCTACTGGGATTAGTTGAATGAAAGAAACATTATGATACCTTAAATCCCTGGCTCAATAGAGTGTCATTTCAGTGATCTTAAAGACTCAAATGTATTTATATTTTCTTTTACGACAAAGTCTGAGAAGTTTTCAACTTCGGTCCAATTGCTAACGAACGCAAAATCAATTCCATCAGCCTTTGCAACTTTATAGTCATATTTACTATCACCAATAAACAAAGCTGGAACCATGATATTTCTTTTAGCCATTTCTCGCTCTAAAATTTCAGTTTTATTATCTGGGCTACCAAAAATCCCACCATCAAAATAAGTCTCTATCCCTCTAATTACAAACACCTCTAGTAGCTCTGTTTGATCTCCGCCAGAAACTATCAGCCATTTAGCCAATTTAGTATGTATTCTTAATTGATCTAAGCCTTCTGCGGCTTCACATCTCATTAGATGCTCTTTGACGATCTGAGCAAAATGCAGAAGAATATCGTCGAATACTTTCGCTTCAATTTTTTGCTTTAAAATCTCGTTAAAAAAATACTCGAATTTAGCATATCGCGAAATACCCCCCATTTAGCTTATGGTAATCAACAAGCGTCTGCGTTGCATCATGTCCAAAATGCTTAGTTGCCTCATAGAATGCTTGGGTTTTGATTTTTTTGGAGTTAAGCACTACACCATCACAATCAAAAACAAGGGTTTTATATTGATTTAGCGCTATATCAAGCATATTGTGCTAGCTTTAAGGCTTTCTCTACGTTAATTACATCGACTGGGACATCAACCGCTAAACTGCCAGGGCGAGTTTTTACTAGGCGTATTATTTGCCCCCATTCTAGAAAGCGAATAATTTCGATATCTTCGGACTCTTCTAAAATACTTTTTCTACCATAACTCCCATACTCTAATAACTCCTGGCGACTAAAAGCATAAATGCAGACTTGTTTATAATACTCAGTTGGCGCATTTTTTTTATCTTTAAAGCCCGGCAATGCTTTGCGAGACATATAAACCAAACGTTTGTCTTCCGTAAATATCACTTTTGGTATATTTACACTGTCTGGATCTTCATCTTTTTCAATAACTGCATAGCCATTTATTACTTCATTCGGATAGGATTTTTTTGCTTCTATTATTTTTAATATATCTTCCGGATCGACCAACGGCTCGTCACCTTGCACATTAATATAAATATCAGCGTCTACTTTTTTTGCTACTTCGGCTAAGCGATCTGTACCCGTTAAACAACTCTCAGAAGTCATTACCACCATATAGCCTAATGCAATGACTGTTCGAGCAATACGATCATCATCCGTAGCAATATAAACATTTTCAATACCAACAGCTTTAGCGCTTAGTTCGGAAACCCACTGGATCAAAGGCTTACCTAAAATATCAACTAGTGGCTTACCTGGAAAACGAGAAGATTTATACCGTGCAGGTATTACAATTATAACTTTCATAATGAACTTAGCATTGCATAAATAGATTGAGTAGTAATTTTGTATCGTGTTGGAGTAATTGAAATGATAGGGCGTGCAGTTAATGTGTGTAAATAATCTTTAAATAAGACATCCATTTCTTTGTGCCTTGCATCATCCTCACCGTAACCATCAAAGCCAGCTAACAAAATGCGATTAGCTCTTCCACAAGATGCTATCGCTAATGCATATCCCACCACTAAAGAGGTCGGTAAAGTACAAAAGTGTTCATGAAAATCAAAAATCCCCTCTTTAATTTCAATACCATAATCTAACAATTCTTTACCTGCTAGCATCTTTTTGACATTAACTGGCAACATACTCGCTGGTGTAATTAGCGGTTGCACAAGCTCTAAATATTGGTGACAATCAGCCAGCAGCCGTACTGGATGACAAGCTACGCGCACATTAATCAACTCTTTTGCAATGATGCTTTGAGTGTTAAGTGCCATCACAAAAGGTTTATTGTGCTTCATATAAGCTTCAATAGCCTTTTGATGTGTCGCAACACCTTCTCCAGCACCTAAGATTAATACATCCCGACCTTTAATTAAGTCTATTGGATTCCAGCTACCTCTTGGTTCACCAACATAAAAATGACGCGCTGCATCTAGTCTATTTAGATTAAACTTATTACTGCCTTCAATTTTTAATTGATCAATCACGGCAATGATATCTTCGTCAATAAAGCGATTATCTGCCATCATTTCTTGTACAAATGTTGGATGTATGCTGAATTTTCCTGCAAGGTAATAGTAAGGATTTGTGCCCCAACCATATTGGGTTTGTAATGGCTTAAAGTGTTTACGAATCAGTTCAAATAATTGAGTTGGATTCGATTTTGGTTTATGCTCAGCCAGCGCCAGAATGAGATACTCGGTTTGAGCATTGCCTGGGCCTCTGCCCATACCTGTAACGGTGCTATCTACCCAAGTTACACCCTCTTTAACAGCTTGTAACGTATTAGTTATTGCTTGCCCCATATTATCGTGAGCGTGGATACCTAACTCCCCACTCCATCCCTGTTTAAAAGCCCGGATAACTTGCTTGGTTTGTTCCGCATCAAGACTACCCATACTGTCGGCAAAATAGAGTACATCAATTGAATATTGGTTAGCTTGTTCTGCCAGTTGTTTAATTTCTGCTTCCGTACAATTAGAAATCTGCATTAAATTAAACCCAACAAGATACCCTTTATCTTTTAACCATGTTGCAACTGATAGGCACTCTGCAAACTCATGCACATGACAGGCAATACGTACCAAAGTTACTGGTGAATCTACTTTATCCTTGAATAATTTATTGAGGACCTTTAGCTGAAAACCGAGTGTTTCTTGTGATATGTCCTTTGGCAAAAAATCAGCACCATTGACCATTACACCTATTTTATCTCGCAGTGCAACTGGGATTCCTATTGATTGAATGAAATCGTCAGTACTAAAAGCATATCCACCTTTAAACCCTTCATTTTCAACAAGCCGAAATCCAATTTCAACAAAATCAACATCTACTGCTACCATGGCTTGCAGGTATTTTGATACTAGTTCCTGTCTAAAATCCCAATCGTTATAGTACCCACCGTCGCGGAGGGTGCAGTCGATTAATTTTACAGTCATACTCAGATCATCCTTGATTAATCTAAAATAATTTAAATAGATTATCTATTGTTTTAAAAAATTTTCAATTGCATTAATTTTAGAGAAAAAAGTTGTTGGAATTTTATTATCGTATTTATTTGGTTTAAAAAAAATATTATAAATTAATTTTGAAGCTTTAAAAATACTATGATTTTTACTTAAAAGTTTTTTAATAAAAACAAATAAATCAATCTTATTCCTTAAATCTTTTGTACCTGGTGAGGTAAAACTTTTCAGTTTATTAATAAGGGTAAGATTAAAATAAGCTTCATTTAACTTATACTTGGACTCATAAAAATTAATTTTATCTTCTTTTGATATTTTTGATGCTACCAAATCTAAAAATTTATTAAAATCTTTTTTCCATCCAGGAGAATTAATCCATTCTAATGGTGAAGAATAAAGGTCTTTTAGTGCAGCCATATTAGAGTGGCATTGATGAAGCATAAATAAACCCTTCTCTCTTTTAATTTTACCTTTTGTAGCAAGTGAGTAATTTATTGTAGTCTCATAAAGAGCAAAATCATATATGTTGCTTTTAACTAAATCTTCATACGCTTCTTTTAAATGCTCTGTTTTAACAATATCATGCCACATTGAATTTGATTTTTTAGTAAAATCAATAACTCTTTCCATGGCGTTGTTACCCATTACAGTAGGATGATGATAAAGCTTTGAAATACCAAAAATATTACCATATATTGGACTTTTATCCTTAAAAAATGAATTTGGAAAAACACTAAAATCCCATATTTCTCCCCGCGCAGAGACATAATCAGAGTTTTTTTTCAAAAAATCTAAGGACTTCACTATTGCATCAAGAAAATAAAAGTCATCGTTTGACGCAAGAAGAACGTAAGGTGTTTCAACTTTTAAAAGAGATTTTAAAATCTTTGAATAATATATTTTATAAGTTTTATCAAATGGATATTTAATATACTTATAATTTACATACATATAATATTCTTTTTCACTTAACTTGTTTTCAAGATCGGAGTTATCTCCTCCATCAGCTACAATTATTTTGTAAGGAAAATTAATCTTCTTTGCATATTCAAACCATCTAAAAGTAAAATCATCCCTTCCTTTTAGGACTAAAATAATTGTTAGGTCAGTATTATTTGCCCTAATCACTGGTTTGCCTGTCTTATTAGATCAACTGTTTCTCTAATACCCCTTCGTAAGTCACCCTTAAATTTGAATCCTGTTGACTTAAAGCGCTCAGAAGAGACGTCATAAGAAAGCTGATTCATAATTCTATTTTCAACAAAGTTTACTGTAAGGTTTGGTATAAACTCTTTTATGGTACCTACAATTTCAGATACTCTAGTGTTATAAGTAAGGATGTTATAAATATTTCCATCATATAAATCATTGCGAACGACAAAAGCAATTGCATTTGCAGCGTCGATGAGATCTAGATATGGTCTTTTTTGATCATATGCAGAGCTCCAAACTGTAAGCGGCTGACCCATTACAGCTTGCCAACAAAATTTATTTACGGCAGTATGAAAGCGCATTCCAGGAGATGTGCCAAAAATTGTTCCAAAACGAAATATGATTGCTTTTAGATTATTTTCGTCGCTAAGCTTCTGAATTAATCTCTCTTCTTTGAGCTTAATCCTTGCGTAAGGACTTTGAGGATTAAGATCCTCAGCTAAACACTGTTCATCGACTATTTTGTTACTTACCCCATATACACTGGTAGAAGAAATGATTATTAATGGTGTATCTGTTTGTATGCATGCTTCAGATACCTTAAATGTCGAAAGGTAGTTATTCTCTTCTAATATCTGTGGGTTATCAATATTACCTGATGCATCAGTAATAGCAGCTAGATGAATTAATACGGACGCGCCTTGTAATATTTTTACCAAATCAACTTGATTAACATCTCCTTCTTCAAAAGAAAAAATTCCATTTGTGGGTAAGTTAAATAATGATGAGTAACGTTGAGTCATCATATTATCTATCATCACGATCTCGCTTCCTGGAAATTGTAAAGATAAATCACGAATAATATATGATCCAATATGCCCCAGTGCACCAGTAATAATTATTTTCATATATTTCTACTTAATTAAATGGCTTACTGGCTGTAAGCCCAAGCATATAGTCTCTATTACCCTTCCATTGAAAGTGATCAATAGTTACAACATCAAGACCAATTTTTTTACATACGGCTCTTAACTTTGCATCACTGTAACAATTTGTATGAAACTGACCTAAACCATTTTGGCTTCCATAAAAAGTAGCAGTCAAATAGCCCCAGCGATTTTTTGGTTCATAAGTGTATGTTCCAAACCAATGTTGCTTCAAAATTGCCTCATCATCATCACGATAAAAATCTTTCCAGTCATCGTCAGCCTCAAGCCACTGTTTAGCTGCCATTTCAAAATCAACAGTTGATAGATATAAAATTCCGCCTGGTTTTAGAACTCGGACGACTTCATAGAAAAATCTAGGTTCGTCTTTAAAAGAGAGATGTTCAATTAATCCTTCTGACCTTACTTCATCTATTGAGCCATCTTCATAAGGTAAATTAAAAATATCATATTGGACAACAATTAAATCATCACTAAATGTTTGATTGGGATATCTCGTACGGATTTGCTCTAACGTATCCATATCAATGTTTATAAAATTAGGAAGTGGACGACCACCACAACCTATATTTAAACGTACAGGTATTTCTTTTTTCATCTTTTCCTCACTCGTTAAAAGCAGTTAAATGATATAGTAAAAAATTAATATTTAAAATTTCCTTAATCGTTATTAGAAGATGGAAAGCAAATATTGCGAATTAGAAATATCGTATAACAATTAATAAAGATTTAACTTAACAAATTACTTTTTTTTGACTCTTATTTAATAAAGATTGGAATAATTTGTCTAAGCCTAAATTTAAATCAATATTTGGTGACCAGCCTGTTGCATTCTTAAAAGCCTTGATATCTGCATAAAAATTTCTCAAATCACTGGAATCTATTTCTTTTGGTGGGTTAATATATTTAATTTCAGAAATATTCGTAGTAAATTTAGTTGCTTTATCAGCTATTTTTAAAAAAAGATCTCTAATAAAAATTCCTTTACCACTAGCAATATTGTAGCATTCTCCTGAGAGATTATTAGAAACTCCAGCAATTATAAAAGCATCAATAACGTCGGAAATATAAATATAATCTCTTGTAAATTTACCATTTCCATATATTGAAATTGGTAAACCTAAAAGAGAATTTTGAGCTATTTTATTTAAGATACCTCTATCCGGAGCTGCAACTTCTGATTTACTAGGCCCATAAACATTAGAAAGTCGAAGAACTATCGGTTCTAAAATTCCTTTTTTACCGGCCACTTTTAATTGTAATTCAGCAAAATATTTATGGAGATCATAAAAATTATTTGTTTCGATAATAGCTTTTTCATTTACTGGTAATTTTGGTTTGATTCCATAAATACTTACTGAAGATGCAAATACTACTCGAGGATTTTTATTAAGATCTTTTGCTGCTTTTACTAAATGTGTAATAGGATCTAAGGTTGACTTAATGCTTGCGACTGGATCATTGTTAGCAGAATAAATGCTAGTGTTCCCAGCTAAGTGAATTATTATATCTGATCTTTGTACTAGATAACGCCAACACTGTGGTAATGATGTATCAGAAACAAAATTCTCACTACCTTCAATAGAAACAAGAGGTTTTCTACTGACCCTAATTACTTTGGCTCCTATTTGTAATAGTGAATAAACAAGGCTGGATCCAATGTAGCCATTCGCTCCAGTAACAGCAACGGTTTTTCTTTTATATAAAGTTTTTAAATCGATAGGCAACTTACTCTCCTGGAACAACAATATAAAAAATATGTATTAAATAAACCTTTGTGAAAAGTATGAGCAAACTTTTCAAGTATTATTTAACACTCAATATAATATCCTTTATTATAATTGATTAAGAATTTATATTGATGCTTGAGATGAAACAAATTTTTTAAATTCATTAAAATCACGAATATAGTCATTTTCCTCAAAATTTCTATCGCACAAAACCATCAATACTGCCTGATCTGTTAGATAGTCTTGCTTTGCCCAAATTCCAGACGGCACAAACAATCCATTTTCACCGCTTTTTAGAAGTTGAGTTGTAATATTCGATCCATTATCACAAGTTACTTTTATTTGACCAGAAAGGCATACCATTAATTGATCACATTTTTTATGTGCATGATTACCTCGGCTATCACCTTTCATTGAAGATACAGTGAAGACCCTACAAATTTTAAAGGGTACTTGTTTGTCACTTTCATAGACACAAAGGGATCCATTATCGCTAATGAAGTGCGGGAAACTTATAATTGACGTTATTTTCATGTACTTGCTACCTTGGTTAAATACTTATAAATTTAATATATTAATTTATTAATTTATTAAAAAAAATCGTAAAAAATTTATTTAATTTATGCCTTCAGCCTTTAATCTATCTTTTTTTTCATGGCTCTCTATGATGTTAACACTAAGCGAGTACCTGCCATTAGATGAATAATTTGAGCTTTTTATTGAATCAACTCCGTGAGGAATCCCTTGGTGGAATAAAACCATGTCGCCACATTTGACCTCATTATCAACAGATATTTTATTGTTACTTTTATCTAAAACATAAAACCCACCGCTATCGTAGTCTTCACCAAACTCGGTAAAATAGATATTTCCAGCTACTTGGGTAATGTTAACTGGATCACGATGTAATGAAATTTCTCCGCTAGGAATGGGATAATTTATTAAATGAAACCTCTGAATTAATATATCTTTCGGAGTATTCCTTATTATTTGTGAAGGTTTTTTGTTATTCAATAAAATGACATTATTATAAATCGGTTGAAGAAGCTTAATAATTCCTGTTTCATCTCTATTCCAGGTAAAGAAATACCAAGATTTATCTATAGCAGTGTATTCACTAGATTTATTTTTTTTGTAATTAGAAGTAAAAAAAATATTTTCAGTTCCCTCAAGAATTTTAACGGATGCAGCTTCAATTAAAGGGCGATTTACAATTGTACTAAGAATATTTTTGGCGAGTTTTTTTTTAATTACCTTTTGAACAATATATATATCTCCGGAAATAATATTTCTTCGAATTAAATCTTTCTCAGCCTTATTTCTGCAAGATGACATAAACTCCGAGTAAGTTATTTTTTTTAAATTTCTAAATTTTACAGCCATTTTAAAGTTCCAAATTAACAAATTAACTTAATTTTAAGGTTACCTTCAATCAAACATAGTTCAATTTAAACAAGGTATTAAAAATTAAGAGTTTAAATAATTCAATTTAAATATCCTTTAAAGTTTTGTTGTTTTTATCCTTTATAGATATTATTGGGTTATTTGTAGGCCACTGAATATTTACATCAACATCATTCCATTTTAATCCATCTTCGTCTTTAGAATCATAATACTGACTTACTTTATAATGTAAATCTGCCCATTCAGAAAGTACGCAAAAACCATGTGCAAAACCATGAGGCATATAAATCTGTCTAACACCCTCACAACTTAATACAATCCCAAACCACTGCCCAAAAGTTGATGAATTTTTTCTTATATCAACGACTACATCAAATATTTTACCTCTAATGACAGTAACAATCTGAGATTGCGGTTTATTTACTGTGAAGTGTAAGCCGCGCAAAGTATTTTTGTTGGATCGAGAATGATTATCTTGAACAAAATTATCTGCTATTCCAAAGTCTTGGAAGATTTTTTTCTTATATGTTTCTAAAAAAAAACCTCTGCTGTCTGAATGAATATCAGGTTCGATAGTTAGAATTCCGTCTAATTTACATTTACTAAATTTCATCAAAAAATATCATTCCATACGATTCATCGCCCAATATATAGCGATTACTACGAAACACTTTCAGGACTGCAGCCTCAATTTCATCTTTATAACTATGGAATTGGGCGGCTGGATTAGCGCATAAAATCATTACAGCACCTTCACTTCTGGCACATGAACTATCCATTTTCCACCATTAGCCACATAATCTTTTTCATTAGCCATAATTTCTTCAGCATGGTTCCAAGCTAACAACACAGCATAATCTGGTGGGTTATTTTTGAAAGTTTCATAAGGCACAACGGGGATGTGAACACCAGGTGACAACTTACCCTGTTTGATAGGCGTAGTGTCACTAATATAAGTAATTAAATCTGGGCCAATACTGCAATAGTTAAGAACTGTTGTGCTTTTTGAAGTTGCGGCATAACCAGCTACCTTTTTACCCTGTAATTTTAGGTCCTTGAGTAATGAAACTAAATCTGATCTAGACTTTTCTACATTCGCTTTAAATTTTTCAAAAGTAGCCAAGCGATCAAGGCCTTGTGCTTTTTCTTTAGCGATAATTTGAGTTACTGCATCCTTAACAGGGTGAGCACCTTTATGTGCAAGCACATAACGCATTGAGCCCCCATGAGTTTTTTGTGGCAGTAAATCAATCAGCTCCATACCTTGCAAACCAAATAAATATTGGATTGAAAGTGCAGAGAACAAGAACACATGTTCATCGTAAATTTGATCATAAGATGTTTTGGCAACCACATCACCTAAATAAGGGTCTTCAAACATTACGACGCCACTGGGTTTGAGCAGTTTTTTAATTCCTTTTACCACGCCTAGAATGTCAGGGATATGGCACATAACATTAGCGGCTAGGAAAGCATCTGCTTGACCTTCTTCACGATCAATAATCTCAGCAAGCGCTTCAGAGAAAAATTCAGAACGGGTACGCACGCCATGCTTATTAGCTTCTTTAGCCACATTTAATGACGGTTCTATTCCCAAATGGCGAATATTTTGCTCAGCGAAGTTTTTGAGCATAATCCCGTCGTTACAGCCAAGCTCAACTACAAAAGGATCATCCTTAGAAAGATAGCCTGATTGAATAACTTGATGTGCAAACTGTTTAAAATGCTGACCCATAAAACTAGAGGTGCTTGAGTAAAAAGCATAATGGTCATGAAACATTTTTTCAGGTGCTGGCTGCTCTATTAATTGGAACATCATACTTACTTCCGAGTAGCCAATTTCCATCGGGAAAAAATATTCCTCTTTAATATCTTTAGCTTCAAGGAAGCCATTACCTAATGGTTGCATACCAAAATCAAGAACTTTAGTTAACGGCACACCGCTGACTCTACACAGGTTTTTTGTCATAGTATTTTATTTCCTTGGTTTGTAAATTTAATTTAAAAGTGACAACGCACTATCTGAAATAGTTTTACCAATGGCTAAAGAGGCTGTTGCGGCTGGAGATGGCGCATTACATACATGTATAATATTACCATTTATGCGGATATCAAAATCATCCAATAAATTACCATCACGATCACAAGCTTGCGCTCTTACCCCTGCTCCACCAGGCTCAAGATGCTCTGCACGAATTTCTGGAATCAAATTTTGTAGTGCTTTGACAAAAGCTTTCTTGCTGAGCGAACGATGATACTCACCCAAGCCAGTACGCCAGTATTTTTTTGCTGCTACTCTAAAGCCTGGCCAAACAAGCGATTCTGCAAGGTCTCTCAGATTGAAATCTGTTTTTTTATAAGCTTCTCGGCCTAAAGCAAAAACTGCATTAGGCCCGCACTCCACGCCACCATCTATCATACGTGTAAAATGAACACCAAGAAAAGGAAAGGTAGGGTCGGGTACTGGATAAATCAAATGGTTAACTAACTTAGGTGCAGATGAAGTGAATTTGTAATATTCACCACGAAACGGTAGGATGCGTAATGGTAGGTTTGGCTCTGACTTGCGCGCCAAACGATCAGATTGCAGTCCAGCACAGACCACTGCCACTTGTCCTGCCCATGTGCGTGAGTTACCTATCACTTCAAGCTGATTACCTTTCTGATTTATATCTACAATAGTCTCACCAAGTATAATGTCCGCACCAAGTTTTGTCAGTAATTCAGCGAACTTTCTCGCCACCATTCCATAATCTACAATTGCAGTTTGCGGGACGAATAATCCACGAATACCATTGCAATAAGGCTCAATTTCACGAATTTCGGCAGGCTGTAAAAAACGAAGCCCTGTCAACCCATTAGCTAAACCTCGACGTTGAAGCTCTTCCAAGCCAGGTAATTCTGAGGTAGACGTAGCAACTACAATCTTCCCACAGATGTCATGTGGTATAGAGTGGTCTCGGCAAAAATCAAGCATTTGTTGATAACCAGCACGGCAATTAACGGCCTTGAGTGAGCCTGGCTTGTAATAGAGACCAGAATGAATAACTCCACTGTTATGGCCTGTCTGGTGCTGTGCAACATTGACCTCTTTATCAATTAACGTTAACCGCGTCACTGGTCGCGCCTGCATTATACGAAGAGCTGCGGCTAAACCGACTATGCCACCACCTACGATAATAACTTCACTGCTTCTTGGCATGCTTAATCTCTTTTGGCTGGGCTTGATTCACTACGTCTTGATAACTACCAACACGCATAATGCTTCCTTTTCCCAATTCCACAATCTGTGTGCAGTTTTTTAAGGTACTTAAGCGATGAGCGATAATTAACACAGTTATATCTTTCCCTATCTCTTCTATAGCCTGCATCACAGCTTTCTCGGTTTCATTATCTAGCGCGCTAGTAGCTTCGTCAAAGATAATTACATCAGCTTTCTTGTATAGGGCACGGGCAATGCCTATACGTTGACGTTGACCACCAGAGAGTCGAATACCTCGCTCACCGACAAAAGTTTGATATTGGCTGGGCCAGCTTTCAATACTTTCGGCAAGTTGTGCTTGCTGTGCTGCAGACCTGACGTATTGGCGGTCAATTTGGTCTTTGGGCACGCCAAAAGCGATATTTTCTTCAATAGTGCTGTCAGCTAGAAAAATAGCTTGCGGGACGTGAGCTATATGAGCTTGCCAGTGACGGGTATTGCTAGGCGTAATGGCTTGACCATCAATCTCTAACGTGCCATTGGTTGGCTGTAATAGTCCCATCACGATATCAAGCAATGTGCTTTTTCCACTACCTGTAGTACCAATAAAGCCTACACGACTGCCTTTGCTTATCGTAAGGTTGAGCTGCTTGATTACATAAGGTGCTTGCACGCTGTAGCGAAAACTGAGCTGCTTAAGCGTTATGTTGTGTTTGAATGGCAACGGCGACGCCATAGGATGACCGGCATACTCTGGCAAGGGCTGATCTAACAGCTCGAGCGTGTCACTTAATGAAGCCCGTCCACCATTTATTTGGGTCCATGAGCTATAAGCTTGTTGCAACACCGGCAATAATCGCTGCGCACCAAGTGCTAAAGCCCCTAATATGGGAATGACCTTACCGATGCCATCGGCCTGCTGAGCTAACGAATACGCTAGCGTGGCCATTAGGACTATGCCCAGCGCCTCCATGCCACAACGCGGGCTAGAACTTATAAATAAATTATTCCCTTGCGCACGACGCACCGGGAGGTCGGCATTACGATAGATTTGGCAGTATGCGGTTTGACTGCCGTCAATTAGCACATCACGGATGCCCCCCAACCCTTCTTGCAAAGACTTTATAACTTGATCAGATTCACGAGCTATACACTTGCTATTCGCCAACAATTGCTTACGTGTCAAGCGAATAATAACCACATAGATAAGGCCGAAACCGCCAAATGCCACCAATGCGATCACAGGCTGCACCGCCAGCAGAGCAACGAGAATGACTATGAGCATAATGCTAGAGTTAATGAGCGTTAAAGTTGGCTGAATGATGCTATGAATAACGCCATTAGCTTTTCCTGAGATACCATTAATCACTTCACTACTGTTGCGGGCACAATGTACAGCGTATGCCTGATAAAGTGTGCGGCGATAGATACTTATACTAAGGTCAGCACCCGCTGCAAAAGACAACCTAGTGCTCGCCCAAAGCAGGAGCAAACGCATAGCACCGGCGACTACGGCGGCCGTACTAAAGATAATAGTAAGCGGCAACAAGAGTTGCTTAGGCTCGCTTAGTTGTAGCACCTGAATCAATGGTTGCGCAACGGGCATCTCAAATATACGTTCAGGGGCGGTCAACACACCAAGAAACGGCAACACTGCGCCAATACTAAGAATTTCAGAAAAAGAAGCGATTAGCATTAAAATCAGCAAAAGCCCAAACTGCCCACGACGTCGCCGACTGATGTGATGCCAAAGGCGTTTAAATAGTTTTGTTATCGATTGCTGCATATTATGATTTTTCTCGAAATTTCAAATTTTTAGCCATTTTAATTAATCTATTAACCTTACCTACGCACCGATTAAGCCAGCATTAGATTTCTGACTACTTTGATATGCCTTAGTGGTTTTTGAGTTGGTTTATTTTTGCTAGCGCTGGGTAAATTTCTTATCAATCAATCGTTGCCAAATAAATCACGCGTGAAGACTTTCGCCTCTACATCGCTGATATCCTTTGCTAATCGGTTGGCCACAATGACGTCAGATAGCTGCTTAAATTCATTTAGATCGCTTATCACTTTGGAATGAAAAAATTCTTTACCTTCTAATACGGGCTCGTAAATAATCACTTCTATGCCTTTTGCTTTAATGCGCTTCATAATACCCTGTATCGCAGAAGAGCGAAAATTGTTTGAACCGCTTTTCATTACTAGGCGGTAAATGCCAACTGTTTTTGGGTTACGTTTAACAATGGCGTCTGCAATAAAGTCTTTGCGTGTGGTGTTGGCATCAACAATTGCACCTATGATGTTGTTTGGCACGTCTTGATAATTAGCTTTAAGTTGTTTGGTGTCTTTAGGCAGGCAATAACCACCATAACCAAACGAAGGGTTATTGTAGTGGTCACCAATGCGTGGATCTAAACTTACGCCTTGGATAATCTGTTTGGTATCTAGGTCGTGCGTAGCTGCGTAGGTATCAAGCTCGTTAAAAAAAGCTACGCGCATGGCTAGGTAAGTATTGGCGAATAACTTTACCGCTTCGGCCTCTGTGCTATCGGTAAACAGCACCTCAATATTTTGCTTAACGGCGCCCTGCTGTAGTAAATTTGCAAATATTTCAGCTCGCGCTGAGCGCTCACCAATCACAATGCGGGATGGGTGCAGATTATCGTAAAGCGCTTTGCCTTCACGCAAAAATTCTGGTGAAAATATAATGTTATTGCAGTTAAATTGCGCGCGTATTTTATTGGTGTAACCCACCGGCACGGTTGATTTAATCACCATTACTGCTTGTGGATTAATGGCGATTACATCTTGAATAACAGATTCAATTGAGCGCGTATTAAAGCAGTTGGTTTCAGCATCATAGTCAGTTGGGGTGGCAATAATCACGTAATCCGCACATTCATAAGCTTCTTGCTTATTAAGCGTGGCGCGAAGATTAAGTGCTTTATGGCTTAGATAATCCTCAATTTCAGCATCTTCAATTGGCGATTGTTTACGATTGAGCATTTCCACTTTTTCAGCAATAATATCTAAAGCGACCACTTCGTTATGCTGAGCTAGTAGCACTGCATTTGAGAGCCCTACATAACCCGTACCGGCGATTGCTATTTTCATACTAAGCTTTGTTTCAAACTAATCATTGAAATTCTTAAAATCTTGGTAAGCGCTAGTTAGCCCATCTTTTAGCTGCGTTTTTACATTCCAGCCCAGTTGATTCAAACGAGCAGAATCCATCAACTTACGCATGGTGCCGTCTGGCTTGGTGCTGTCTAATACAATTTCACCTTCAAAACCCACCACTTCTTTGATTAGATTAGCGAGCTCTGCAATGGTTAAATCATTGCCGCTACCTAGGTTAAGTAAAGGCGGTAAGCCATCATTGCGATCTGCGGCTAATAGCGGTTTGAATTGTTTATCGTTTAAGTTCATCACAAATACACAAGCTTCAGCCATGTCGTCGCTGTATAAAAACTCACGTTTAGGTGTGCCTGTGCCCCAGATGGTGGCGGTATCTTGATTGCTTACTTTAGCCTCATGAAACTTGCGAATCATGGCCGGAATCACATGGCTGTTTTCTGGGTGATAGTTATCCCCTGGACCATATAGATTAGTCGGCATCATGGCTAGAAATTGCGTACCGTATTGGCGGTTATAGCTCCAGCACATTTCTATGCCAGCAATCTTCGCTAAGGCATAAGGTCGGTTGGTCGGCTCAAGTGGGCCAGTGAGTAAATATTCTTCTTTAATCGGTTGCGGGCAATCACGCGGGTAAATGCAACTTGAACCTAAAAACAACAAGCGCTTTACGCCAGCCACATACGATTGATGAATGACCTTGCTTTGTATGGCTAGGTTTTCTTGTATGAACTCCGCTGGGTAGGTGTTGTTGGCATGAATGCCGCCTACTTTAGCTGCGGCTAAAATGACGTATTCAGGCTGTTCAGTGGCAAAAAATTCAGCGACTAATGCTTGATTAGTTAAATCCATTTCACAGTGAGTGCGGGTGACGATGTTGCTGTAGCCTTGTGTTTGCAATTGGCGCATCAAAGCCGAGCCAACTAGTCCGCGATGACCTGCGATATAAATTTTTGCATTTTTGTTCATGTTTTACTCGTGATAATCCATCGCTTGGTAGCCATGCTCTTTCACCAGTTCATCACGCTTGGCTGATTTATAATCTTCGCGCACCATTTCTGCCACTAGCTCGTGGAAGGTGATTTTAGGGGTCCAGCCTAGTTTCTCTTTGGCTTTAGTTGGGTCACCGAGTAATGTTTCTACTTCTGTTGGCCTGAAGTACTTTTCATCAACTTGTACAACGCACTTACCATCTAAGTAGCCTTTTTCATCGACACCTTCACCCTGCCAGGTAATATCCATTTCCAATTCTTTAGCTGCTGAATTGACAAAATCACGCACGCTATACTGCACGCCTGTGGCAATCACAAAGTCTTCCGGCTCTTCTTGCTGAAGCATCATCCATTGCATCTCTACGTAATCTTT
>Ga0302121_10000261_pt1 | contig 30197 bp, 27 predicted proteins | sample CB21_surface_MG_FD_203120 | JGI IMG/M metagenome (GOLD analysis project Ga0302121, IMG submission 203120) | Marine microbial communities from Western Arctic Ocean, Canada - CB21_surface | ecosystem: Environmental > Aquatic > Marine > Oceanic | place: Canada: Western Arctic Ocean | collected... | reverse complement strand
GAGATGAGGGCCAAAATCACAGCACATCAGGCTCAACGCGGCCCAGATTGGACCACTGTAGAAGCGCCGCTTGATCTGACCACGGCGCTTGCCACGGCACAGCAAGATGAAATTGTACTTTTGGATTGTGTCACCCTGTGGTTGAGCAATCTCATGATGGCAGAGCATGAGATCCCACAAGCCTCACACGCCCTCTGCACCGCCCTCGCAGAGGCTCGCTGTCCGGTGGTCGTGGTCAGCAATGAAGTGGGGCAAGGCATTACCCCCGACAATGCCATGGCGCGGGCCTTCGTCACTTATCAGGGCCGATTAAACCAAGCCTTAGCCAAAGTGGCACAAGAGGTGTATTTTGTCACAGCAGGTCTGCCACAGCAACTCAAAGGTGGCCTATGACCGATTGGTTCTGGATCAGACACGGGCCAACCCATGAGAAAAATTTTGTAGGCTGGCGCGATGTACCTGCGGATCTGTCAGATCACGCTCTTATTGACCGCGTGGCGAACTTCCTGCCGCCCAACGCGGTTGTGGTGTCTTCAGATTTGAACCGTTCTGTCACAACCGCCGATGTTTTGACCCAAGGCCGCGCGAGATTGGGCCATGAGCCGGATCTGCGCGAGTTCAACTTCGGAGATTGGGACGGGCGGCATTGGGCGGATGTGGCCGAAACAGATCCTCAACTCAGCCGTGATTATTGGGGAAAGCCCGGCGATGTGGTCGCCCCCAATGGCGAGAGCTGGAACATGGCCGCGGCCCGTGCCCGTCCTGTGGTGGATCGTCTAGGTGCACAGCACAGCAGCATCATCGCAGTGGCTCATTTCGGGATCATCCTCACCCAAGTCCAACGCGCATTGGGCGCCAACGCCTATAACTGCCTTGCCCATAAGATTGACAACTACAGCATCACCCACCTGCGTGAAGACAACGGACACTGGCAGGTCGAATGCATCAACCATTTACCCTAACAGCCAGTTTCCGGCTACCAAGCGCGCAGTATTCAGCTCAGCCGCGCACAGCACGGAACGCCGCAGCCGCAGCCCAACCCGCAAAGATTGCGATTGCCAACGACAACAGGCCATACACAACAGGGCGTTCATGGGCGAGATTGTACAACCAGCGCTCCATACCCACTTTGCGCACGTCAATTGACGCTTGATACTCCGATACAACATCCCCGTCATTCATAAGAAAAATGCGCGCCGTATAGGCGCCCTCAACCAAGTTAGACGGCAGGGACACTGATGTGGAAAATAGGGTTTGATCTTGCAAGATTACCGCACCCGACAAGGTCTGATACAGGCCGTCATTTTCGCGCACCCGCACTAAAGCTTCGGTGAACTCTTCGGGGTTTTCGACAGCCACCGGAACGCTCACAGCGCGGATGAGTTGACGTACCGAGATTTGATGCCAAAGGTCCGAGGCCTGGCTAACCACCTCGTCAAAAGGCCTAGTCGTGGCCACGGCATAAAAGCTCGGTGCCAGATCCACCTCAAGCGCATCCACATTCACCCAGATGCCCAAGCGCTTTTCTTTGCGGCGGACGGTGACCGGGCTGCGCGGACTGGCGATGGTGACCACAACATCAAGATCACCCTCAGAGCTTGCTTCACTTTGGTGCTTCACGGCTCCAAATATCAAGATTTCAGAGCCATCAAAGAACGCAGTGATGCCGATTTCTTGTTTGGAGAGGCCCAGCACAATATCTTGCGAAACAGCAGGTCCCACCAAAGATATCATCGCAGTTAGAACATAAGCATAAAACAGGCGCATCAGTGGCCACCCACCGTGCCGAGGCTGAACAATTCCGATGGCTGTACGATCAGATCAAACGCTAGTTTGGCGCAAACCATAAGGACCATCAACGCCAGCAAAATCCGCAGTTGCTCGGCCTTGAGTTTTGCCCCGATTATTGTGCCAAACTGCGCGCCAATGACACCGCCCACCAACAAGAGCACAGCCAGCACCATATCAACAGTGTAATTGGTTGTGGCGTGCAGCATGGTTGTAAAAGCGGTCACAAAAATAATTTGAAACAGTGATGTACCCACAACAACTTTTGTCGGCATACCCAGCAGATAAATCATAGCGGGAACCATCACAAAACCACCACCAACCCCCATAATAGCGGCCAATATGCCCACCACAATACCGACCAAAACGGGCGGGATGGCTGATATATACAGACCCGACACCCGGAAACGCATTTTCAAAGGCAGGGCGTGAATCCAGGTGCGTTTCTTGCGAAACTTTGAAGCTGAAATTCGTTTGGACTTGCGCAGGGCGCGTAGGCTTTCAATAAACATCAAGCCGCCAACAACGCCTAGAAAGATCACATAGCAAAGCTTCACCAGCAGATCGACCTGCCCCAGGCTCTTGAGGTAGTTGAACACAAGCACGCCAACAGCTGCGCCAATCAAACCACCGATCAACAGCACGCCACCCATTTTGAAATCAACATTGCGCCGTTTCACATGGGCCAAAACACCAGAAAATGATGAGGCAACAATCTGGTTCGCTTCTGTCGCAACAGCCACAGCCGGCGGGATTCCTATAAAGAACAACAGCGGAGTCATCAAAAACCCACCACCTACGCCAAACATGCCAGAGAGCACACCGACCAATCCGCCCAAGCCCAACAAGACAAACGCATTTACCGAGACTTCAGCAATGGGGAGATAGATGTTCATGGCGCCGCATAGCCCCATAGCCACATTCCAGCAAGGGCTTGATAAAAATTACGACTGTTTATCGACCACAAAGTTCATTTGGCCTTATCTCTAATCTCGTTTTGGCCCTATTTTTCTTTCATGTAAGGCACGCCGCCTGATCGCGGTGGGATCGCTTTGCCCACAAACCCGGCCAAAACCACCACCGTTAAGATGTAAGGCAAAGATTGGATGAACACGACTGGGATCTTGATTTGAGTCCCTAAGCCAGCGCTCCAGGCGCTGTTGACGATCAAGGCAGAGACAAACACGATGCCAAGCCCAAGCCCACCCAATACGACTTTGTCGAGCAGAGACTTGCGCCACACATAGGCCAAAAGCCCCAACGCCAGTAAAAGCAAAACGCTGCTTATGGCCCAAGCCGGTAATAAGATATTTTGAAAGCGATTATCGACTGCGAAGAAAAAGCCAAACAACAAGCAAGCACCCAACGCATACCAAGGGCGCCACTTGGCAAAAATAAGAGCTGCGAGAGCTATAAAACCGCGCCCCGCAGACATGTCTTTGGTGAAATTAGCTTGTAAGGCCGTGGCAAGATATGCGCCTGCAATGCCACATAGTATACCGCAGATAATAACAGCCGCATAGCGCATCCCGATAACAGAAATCCCAGCTGTATCAACTGCAGCAGGGTTTTCACCTACTGCGCGCAACCGAAGCCCAAAGCGCGTTTTATAAAGTACAAACCATGATATTGGAACCGTAAGCAAAGCAAAATAAACTAACAGAGAATGGCCTGAAAGCAATTCAGAATATAGCTGCATCAACGGCCCAGCGTCAGCCATCTCCTTAGATGGAACAGCACCTGGAAAATTTATTGGTTCAAATCGCCCACCAGATTGCAGCGGTGGCGTTCTTCCACCTTGGCCAAACCAGGCCTGAGCTATTACCACGGTGAGGCCTGCAGCCAAAAAGTTTATTGCCACGCCGGAAATGATCTGATCGCCGCGAAGGGTGATCGAAGCCAATCCGTGAATTGCCGACAACATAACTGAAGCTCCAATACCTGCCAAAAGCCCCACCCAAACCGATCCAGTTATATATGCGATCGCAGCCGACACAAAAGCAGCAGCCAGTATTTTGCCCTCAAGACCAATATCAAAAATTCCGGCGCGTTCCGAAAATAATCCTGCCAAACATGCTAATAATAGAGGCGTCGCCAAGCGTAGAGAGCTATCAAGGACTTGAACAAGAGTAAGGAAGTCCATGTTTTCAACCCCTCCATGCCATTAGAAATAGCCGTTCAAGTGGCGCACGAACCATCATAGTAAGGGCACCGGTAAATAGTATCACCAGCGCTTGAATAACAATAATGAGCTCACGCGGTATTTTAGTCCAGAGAGCTAACTCTGCCCCACCTTGATAGAGAAAGCCAAACAGCAGTGCGGCTAATAACACCCCAAGTGGGTGGCTTCGCCCCATTAGTGCTACTGCAATCCCAATAAACCCAGCACCTTCGGTGAAGTTTAGAATGAGGCGTTCACTCTCTCCTTGAGTCGTGTTGATTGCCATTAACCCACAAAGCGCGCCAGAAATCATCATGGTAATCATAATTATTTTGACAGAACCTATACCAGCGTAGCGTGCAGCTGGTCCAGATTTACCCAAAGCACGAATTTCATAACCCAAAGGAGACCGCCAAATTAAGTACCAAACGGCGACGCAGGCCAACAGGGCAATAAAAAAACTCACATTTGCCGGTGCTGACCGGAACATCTTTTCAAAACCAACGAGTTGAGCCATATCTTCAAACGTTGGCAGGTGGGTGCTAGCCGGAAAATTTGCAGTAGCCGGATCCATACTACCTTTAGGCTTCAGAGCACCAACAAGAAAAAAGTTTAAAACACCAGCTGCAATAAAATTAAACATGATGGTAGTAATTACTATGTGACTACCCCTTTTGGCCTGAAGATATGCAGGTAGGCCAGCCCAGATCATGCCAAATACCGCTGCACCTACAGATGCTCCAACAATAGCTAGACTCCAATGTGGCCAAGGAATGAACAGGCAGACAAGCGATACTCCCAACCCACCCATCATTGCTTGACCCTCACCCCCGATATTAAATAGTGAGGCATGAAAAGCGACTGAAACTGCAAGACCAGTGAAAATAAAATTTGTAGTATAGTAGAGCATGTAGCCCCAACCAGCGGATCGCAACAAAGTACCTTGAACCATCAGACTGAGTGCTTCACTTGGACTTTCGCCAATTGCTAAGATCAGCAAGGCAGACAAAAACGCCGCCAACAGTAAAGAAAAGAGGGGGACTAAAACAACATCAGCCCATTTTGGCATCACATCCATTAAAATAATCCACACATTTTGTTAAAAAAATGAGTTAAGTTCATATTCTAGCCTCACTGATGACACCTGCCATTAAAAGGCCCAACTCTTTTTCATTTGTTTTTGAGGGATCGCGTTCACCCATAATTTGTCCATCAAACATTACCGCAACCCTATCCGATAACGATAAGATCTCATCCAGTTCAACTGAAACAAGCAAAATAGCTTTGCCTCTATCGCGCAACTCAACGATTTGTTTGTGGATAAATTCAATCGCACCAATATCAACACCACGAGTAGGCTGCCCAACCAAAAGTAAATCTGGGTTGCGCTCTATCTCTCTTGCCAACACAATTTTTTGCTGATTACCGCCTGAAAAGTTTTTAGCTGTCAAATTTGGATTTGGGGGCCTTACGTCAAAACGCGCCATCTTAGCTGCAGTTTCTTCACGAACCGCAGCATTATCCATCAAAAACCGGTTTAATTGGTGAGCAGGGTCTCGGTGATAGCCAAAAATTGCATTTTCCCAAGCCATGAAATCCATAATCAGGCCCTCACGCTGACGATCTTCTGGAACATGAGCAATTCCTCTCGCGCGCCGCGATTGGCCATCACTAGAGGAACCCGTCAAATCAATCTCGGAACCATTAACACGAATGGAGCCCGTGGCAGGTTGGTAACCACCCAAAACCTGTAGCAACTCTGATTGGCCGTTTCCGGCAACACCAGCAATCCCTAAGATTTCGCCAGCGCGCACATTGAGGCTTATGTCTTTCAGCCTAAGCACCCCAGCTTCATCAACCACGTTTAATCCGGAAACTTCCAGCACCTGATGCTTGGGTTGAGCCGCAGTTTTATCTACGCGCAGCAAAACTTTCCGGCCAACCATCAGTTCAGCTAAATGCTCAGGGCTAGTTTCACTAGTTTTTACAGTTGCAGTCATCTCACCACGGCGCATCACACTCACTGTGTCTGTGATCTCCATAATTTCACGTAATTTATGCGTGATCAAAATAATCGTTTTACCTTCTTCACGAAGTCGACCCAGAATTCGGAACAGCTGGTCAGCTTCAGCAGGTGTTAGAACTCCAGTGGGTTCATCTAGGATCAAAATGTTAGCTTTTCGGTATAGTGCCTTAAGTATTTCAACACGTTGCTGCATACCCACGCCAATTTCTTCAATCACGGCATCAGGGTCAACATTCAGCTCATACTCTGCAGCCAGCTCAGCCAGCTCAGCCCGCGCCTTGCGCAGCGAGGGCGCGAGGAACGCCCCACTTTCCGCACCCAGAACAATATTCTCAAGCACGGTGAAATTTTCAACCAGTTTAAAGTGTTGGAACACCATGCCAATGCCGGCAGAGATCGCCGCTTGGCTGTCAGGGATGGACGTCTTTTTACCAGAGATAAAAATCTCACCAGCATCAGCTTTGTAGAAACCATAAAGGATCGACATCAAAGTTGATTTACCCGCACCGTTCTCGCCAATGATACCGTGAATAGTGCCCGGCATAACACGGATCGAGATGTCTTTATTGGCCTGCACCGGCCCAAAGGCTTTGGATATGCCTTTTAATTCAATCGCTGGATTGGTCATCAAAGTCCCTTTATCGACAAAGGCCACGCCAAATATTGGCGCGGCCCCGTAATTTTGGCCTGTTCAGCCAGTCTTTAGAAGGACACTGCTGGGCAAGTTTCGTCAGATGTATAGTCGTGTACTGACAAAGTACCTGCAGTCATTGCAGCTGCGGCTGCATCCACAGCGGCCTGCATGTCTGCACTAATCAATGCTGCGTTATGCTCGTCCAATGCGTAGCCTACGCCACCGTTGGCAACACCCATTTGGAAATTCCCTGTTTCCAGGTTATTACCTTGTGTGAAGGCGTCATAAACCGCATTATCAACGCGCTTCATCATGGAGGTCAAAACCTTGCCAGAGTGCAGATAGTTTTGGTTGCTGTCGACACCTATCGACAAGATGCCCTCATCAGCTGCGGTTTGCAGAACACCAACGCCAGTGCCACCAGCCGCCGCAAACACTACGTCAGCTCCTTGGCTGATCTGTGCTTTGGTCAACTCGGAACCTTTTACCGGGTCATTCCAAGCGGCAGGCGTAGTCCCTGTCATGTTGGCAATCACAGTCGCGCCTGAATTTACAGCCAAAACACCCTGAGCAAAGCCACAGCCAAAGCGGCGGATCAACGGAATGTCCATGCCGCCCACAAAGCCAACGGTCCCGGTTTTGGACGCTTGAGCGGCCAACATGCCCACAAGGTAAGATCCCTCATGCTCGTTAAAGCCGATGCCGCGTACGTTCGGCATGCTCAACCAGTTTACGTCGATCACAGCGAATTTTGTGTCTGGATAGTCTGGAGCCACTTTGCCCAGAGCATCTGCAAAAGCGAAACCAGCCATCACGATTGGATTATTTCCGGCTTCAGCGAAGCGACGCAGGGCCTGCTCACGCTGAGCTTCACTTTGAAGTTCGATTTCACGAAATGAACCACCAGTTTCATCGGCCCAACGTTGCGCGCCTGCGAAAGCGGCTTCGTTGAAGGATTTGTCAAATTTTCCGCCAAGGTCAAAGATGATGGCAGGATCGGCAAGGGCCGCAGTGGCTGTTAACGCCATAGCAGCAACGCTACCGAGAATAGATTTCATAAAGCTCATTAGAGTCTCCCATTAATAGCTAAAGCCCAGCAGATAGAATCCCCTAGGCGACATGCAAACAGATCTTTTGATCATGACCAGATTAGCGCGTTCTGCCAAGGGAGGGTCAAGAGAAAATTGCTAAATCCTTAATTATTCAATCTAAACACAGGGATTTTTGATTAAATATAGATAATTAAATACTTTAAATAAGATACTTACGAAAAATAAGCGCGTCACAAGGAGCTGTGTCCTTTCGCTTGTAATAGTTTTTACGCTGCCCCACTTCCTCGAATTCCAAGCCTTGATAGACTGAAATCGCGGCTGTATTGTCGGAGGCAACCTCTAAAAAGCTCCAAACAGAGCCGTGACTTGTGGCCTCATCAAGCAATTGCGCAATTATCCGCCGCGCCAGCCCCTGTCTTTGATGAGATGGAGCGCAAGCCACAGTGAGAATTTCCACCTCATCCACCACCAAGCGGCCCAGAGCAAAGCAATGTGAGGAACAGGTCAGAAATACACCAGGCTGCGCAATCAAATCTTTAAATTCAAGGGCGCTCCAAGGGCGTTCTTTTGTAAAAGCTTGCTGATGCAGCTGAGCAAGCTCAGCAGCGGAGAGCCTATGCTTAGGCAGCAACGGGACGAACTTCAACCACTTCTGGAATATAATGGCGCAGGAGGTTTTCAATACCCATTTTCAACGTAAGTGTTGATGACGGGCAACCCGCACATGCGCCCTTCATATGCAGGTATACGATGCCGCGATCAAAGCCATGAAAAGTGATATCGCCACCATCTTGCGCCACAGCCGGGCGGACGCGGGTGTCCAGGAGCTCTTTAATTTGCACAACGATAGACTCGTCGGCCTCATCATAATCACCCTGAGCAAGTGCTACCGATTGTCCGTCGGACAACACAGGCGCACCAGATTGGAAATGCTCCATGATCGCGCCCAACAACGCCGGTTTAATATGATCCCAGTCAACAGCATCAGTTTTAGTGACAGTCACAAAATCAGAACCCAAGAACACACCTGAGGTGCCTTCCACTTCAAAAAGCCGCTGCGCCAAAGGGCTGGCAGAGGCGCCATCAGACGACGGAAAATCAGCCGTGCCCATATCCATCACAGATTGGCCAGGCAAAAATTTCAAAGTCGCAGGGTTCGGTGTACTCTCGGTTTGAATAAACATAGCAGCTGTCTCCGGTTAACGTCTTGCAAATATGTGATGCAGGTCGCAGAATGTCAAGTTTTTAGAATAATTCTAACTTAAGAAAGATCGCAAGCCGTCTTTAGCTGATCGCTTCCAATTGTTCTTTGCTCAAACTGCCTGGAACAATCACGATGGGAACGTCTAAGCTTCCGGATGATTTTGATAATTGCGTCACCAATGGGCCCGGCCCCTTCCGGTCAGTTGCTGCCCCTAGCACAAGGATATCAACTTCAGAGTCGTCGCGAATTTGCGATAGGATTTCGGCTACGACTTCGCCTTCGCGGATAACAAGTTCAGGATCAACATTGTGCTTTTCGCGCATCCATTTGGCAAAGACCTCAAAATGCGCATTGATCCGATCACGCGCCTCTTCGCGCATAATTGCTCCAACACCAATCCAGTGATTGAATTCCTCAGGAGGGATGACCGCCAATATTTCGACCCGCGCGCCGGTATTTTCGGCCCGCATGGCGGCAAAGCGCATTGCGTTCAAACATTCTGTCGAACTGTCCAGTACAACCATAAATTTACGCATCAAAGGCCTCCGTTCGAGCAGCATCATGCCTGCAGCTTAAGGTGCCCGCAACGTTAAACTTACATGATGCGCCAAATTAAACCTGTAGTTCACGACAAGCCAAGCCTAGCGCAGCATCCCAACTATATCGTAAGTTTTTTGCAGAATTGGCGCCGCTAAAGCCCGTCCCCGCTCTGCCCCACGGGCCAAGATACGGTCAATCTCCCCTGGATCTTGCATTAACCGGGACATTTCACTGGAAATCGGCGCAAGCTTGGCCACGGCCAAATCTGCAAGCTTGGGCTTAAAAGCCCCAAACTGCTGGCCAGAAAATTCACCAATCACCGCTTGTACGGTCATTTCGTTCAATGAGGCATAGATATTGACCAAATTTCGGGCCTCGGGACGACCGTCTAAGCCCTCTATACTGTCAGGCAAAGGATCCATATCCGTCTTGGCCTTCTTAATCTTTTTGACCAAAGTCTCGGCGTCATCAGTCATATTCAAGCGGCTCATGTCGCTCGGATCAGACTTCGACATTTTCTTAGTGCCATCCCGCAGGCTCATCACCCGCGTGGCGGCACCCTCAATAACTGGCTCTGGGATCGGAAAAAAATCCACGCCAAAATCATTGTTAAATTTCACCGCAATATCGCGGGTCAGCTCAAGATGCTGCTTTTGATCTTCGCCCACAGGCACATGGGTCGCGTGATAGATCAAAATATCAGCAGCCATGAGCGCGGGGTAGCCAAACAAGCCAAGCGAGGCATTCTCGCTATTTTTGCCTGCCTTATCCTTCCACTGGGTCATCCGTTTCATCCAGCCCATGCGGGCCACGCAGTTGAAAATCCAACCCAATTGGGCATGCTCAGGCACTTGGCTTTGATTGAACAAAATAGATTTCTCGGGATCGATGCCCGCAGCAATAAAGCCCGCACAAAGCTCACGAGTATTGCGGCGCAAATCTTCAGGGTTCTGCCAAACTGTGATCGCATGCAGATCCACCATGCAATAGACAGTTTCAAAACCACCATCTGCTTGCATATCCACAAAACGTTTCATCGCACCAAGGTAATTTCCCAGTGTTAATCCGCCCGATGGCTGGATGCCTGAAAAGACGCGCGGAGTAAAAGTTTGGGTCATAGCAGCCTCAGCTCTGGAATTCATTCCCTGCATCGCATACTCAGCAAGGCTGAAGCCGTCAAGGAAACAAGCCATGTCCGACTCTCCTACCCACGCCGTAAACCCCCTGCCGCCAACGGTGATTGTGCTGTTTTTGATCATTGTCATCGGGGAGGCCTATATCGCCGGGGCTGAAGCGCGCCTCTGGGGCAGCTTTGATGCGCGCATTGCTTTGATGCGCCAATTTGCCTTTATGCCTGAAGGGTTTGGCCGCGCCATGTCGGCGGGCTTGTGGATTTCCGAGCTGTTTTGGCGGATGCTGACCTACCCCTTTGTGCATGGGTCTTTGATGCAGGGCGTTTTTGCCAGCGTGTTTATCTTAGCCATGGGAAAATTCGTAGGCGAGGTTTTGGGGAATATTGCTGTCGTGGCGATCTTCTTTGCATCCGCCATTTTTGCAGCTTTAGGATTTGCAATGTTCACCAGCTCCGGCTTTCCACTGTTCGGCGGCTTTCCTGCGGCTTATGGCCTTATAGGCGCGTTCACCTTTGTCTTGTTCAGCCGCTCTGAGGGCCTCTTGAGCCAACAGTTGATGGCATTTCGTTTGCTGGGTATTTTGATGTTGATCAATATCGGCTTCTCTCTGCTCCAAGATGGCCCCCCAATTTGGGTCGCCGAGCTTTGCGGTGCCGTGACAGGGTTCATCTCAGCCGCGATCATTCATCCCGGTGGTGTTCGTGTCATCGTCAATAAATTCCGGCAGCCGTAACTTTAGCTGCGCATCATGCGGCGCAGCTCACCTAAGGTGAAAGCGCCGGTGATACGGCCAGCAAGCCCATAGCTGACCGCCCCCACAGCCAATACGCCAATCAACGCTAAAACCCGCGTTCCGGGGACCACAAGCAGCGGCGCCATGACTTGGGCTGCGGCCCAAATGGCCACCCCCATCATCAGGCTGGCCAGAACAATTCGCCAAGATTTATGCCGCAATTGTGCGTCCAGGCGAGCGGCATCACCGAACTTGCGGCTGCCCCACCACAGACAGGCCAACATGGCCCAACCCGCAAACGTGGCCCCATAAGCTGAGGCGGTGAAACCCACAAAGGGGCTCAACCCAACGGCAACAGCCGCGTTCACACTCAAAGCCACCAGAGCAAAATAGAAGGGTGACTTCGTGTCTTCACGCGCGAAAAACAGCGGCTGATAGAGTTTTTGCAACACAAAAGCTGGCAAGCCCAAGCCGTAAATTGCCGTGGCTAATGCGGTGGCTGCGGTGTCATTTGCGCCAAATGCACCACGTTCAAACAAAACCGACACCAAGGCCGTTGGAATCACCAGAAGCGCCACAGCACTTGGGATTGTCAGCAATAAAGAGAACTCAGCAGCGCGATTAAATGCCTCCCTACCACCTTCCGCATCTCCCAGACGCAAGCGCCGCGACAGATCCGGCAAGAGCACAATCCCAATCGCAATGCCCACCACGCCAAGCGGCAACTGATATAAACGATCCGCGTAATAGAGCCACGCATTGGCGCCATCGAAATAACTCGCAATCTGGCGACCCACCACCAAATTCACCTGCACCACACCACCGGCCAAAGCCGCAGGCGCTGCGATCATCGCAAGCCGACTCAGTTCAGGCGTCATCCGTGGCAACCGGGGTATCAGAGTAAATCCAGCCCGATGTGCTGCAAACCAAACAAATGCAAATTGCGCAACACCAGCCACCGGCACGCACCACGCGAGGGTCAAACCGACGTTCCAACCCGCCCAATCGGCCGCAAACAGAGCTGCTATAAAACAGATATTGAGCAAGACCGGCGCCGCCGCCGCCGCGACAAACCGACCCGCAGAGTTCAAGACCCCAGAGGCCAATGCCGCCAGCGAGATGAAAATGATATAAGGAAAAGCTATTCGGCCAAAAAGGACCGTCAAATCGAATCTTTCATCGCCCACAAATCCACTGGCCATAATCCACACCAAATATGGCATGGCCAGCATCGCAGTGGCGTTCAACACAATCAGCACCAAAGCCAGCATCGAAATCGCATCGCTCGCGAAAACGAGTGGTCTATCACCGGACGCCAGCTTTTTCGAAAACATCGGCACAAAGGCCATGTTAAAGGCGCCCTCCGCAAAAAATCTGCGAAACAGATTGGGCAGCGAAAAGGCCAAAACAAACGCCTCGGCCACTGGGGTCGCGCCCAAAGCTCCAGCAATGAAGACGTCGCGCACAAAGCCCAATACCCGCGATACGAGGGTCCAAAATCCAACCGTGAAAAACCCTCGCATCATGCTCATGACAAAGCCTTAAGCGCGCCCTGCGTCAGCGCATCCCGTAGTTTTTGCTCCAGCATGTCTCGTTTTGCTTTCGAATGAAACTTCAGACCGAACATGTCTTTTACATAGAAGGTATCCACCACCTGTTCGCCGTAAGTGGCAATCACCGCGCTGAAAATATTTACGTTAGCCGAGGCCAAAGTGCGGGTGAGATCATAAAGCAACCCCAAACGGTCACGAGTGTCCACCTCGATGATGGTAAAAATTTCCGAACCTTCATTATCGAAACTGATCGATGTGGGAACTTTGAAGGCCCGTTCACGCTTTTTGATTTTATCGCGAGATTGAATCTCTGCGCGCGCCACAACAGTGCCTTGTAAGGTTTCATTGATCATCTTCTCCAGACGGCCCAACCGGGTGTCCTCATAGGGATGGCCTTCAGCATCTTGCACCCAAAACACTGCCGTGGCGTAACCGTCTTTGCTGGTAAAGGTGCGTGCATCAACAACATTGGCGCCGCTAAGCGCCAAGGCACCACAAAAGCGGCTAAAAACGCCGGGATGATCGGCCATTGCAAAACAAATTCTGGTGGCATCGCGATCTTCATCAGGCTGTAAATCCATGCGGATTTCGTCTTCAGGAATATCCAGCAGCAAGCGAGCAAATATTTGGTGCGCCGTCACATGCAGCCCTTGCCAATAGGGCGGATAGTGCCTGTTTGTTTCGTGGCGTAACGCCAATTTCGACCAATCAGCCAAAGAATCTCGCAGATTTTTCTTGGCCTCTGCACCTCGATTTTCGCGGTTAAGATCCTCTAGGCCCGTTTCCAGTGCCTTCTTGGTTTGGCGATACAAAGCACGGATCAAAACTGCTTTCCAATTATTCCAAACACCGGGGCCTACGCCAGAGATATCGCAGACCGTCAGGACGGTCAGTAAATCTAGCCGCTTTACCGATTGCACAGCTTTGGCAAAATCACGCACGGTGCGTGGATCAGCAATATCGCGTTTCTGTGCCATATCCGACATCAGCAAATGATGCCGCACCAACCACTCTACGGTTTCCACTTCACGTGGTTTTAGGCCCAAACGGGGCGCTACTTCTCGCGCGATTTTGGCACCCAACACCGAGTGATCCTCAGGACGCCCCTTGCCAATATCATGCAACAGCAGGGAGACATACAACACCTTACGATTCAACCCTTCGGTCAAAATTCCGCTGGCCACAGGCAACTCTTCAATCAACTCACCGCGTTCAATGGCGGCCAAATGGCTGATGGTTTGGATGGTGTGCTCGTCCACCGTATAGGAGTGATACATATTAAATTGCATCATCGCCACAATTGGTTCAAATTCTGGAATGAAGGCCGCTAAAACGCCCAATTCATTCATCCGCCGCAACCCGCGCTCGGGATTGCCATGCCTAAGTAACAAATCTGTGAAAATCTGGATGGCCTCGTCCGACTTACGCATGGGCACATCAATCAAATGCAGATTGGCCGAGACCAACCGCATGGCATTGGGATGAATCAGCAACCCTGTACGCAGGCCTTCTTCAAAGACCCTTAACAGGTTCATTTTATCTTCCAAAAATACATCTGGGTCGGAAATCGCCAAGCGATTTTGCACGATGCAATAGCCCGGACGCAACTTAGGTTTGCGCTTCAGGAACCGTGCCAAAACCGGCTCTTTTTTCACTTGCGCCGCTTCCATTGCCGTCAGAAAAATACGCGTTAATTCGCCCACTTTGGTGGCGTGGCGGAAATAAGCCTGCATGAAATGCTCCACCGCACGGCGCCCGCCTCGGTCAGTATAGCCCATGCGTTCGGCAACTTCGACCTGCAGGTCAAATGTCAGCTGGTCCATGCCCCGATTGGAGATCAAATGCAGATGACAGCGCACCGCCCAAAGAAATTCCTGAGCAGCCACAAAGGTGGCAAATTCATCGGCCGTAAAAACCCCAGCCTCAACTAATTGCTCGGCGTGAAATATCCCGTTGATATATTTCTCAATCCAAAACAGCGATTGTAGGTCCCGCAGCCCGCCTTTGCCCTCTTTCACATTCGGCTCAACCACATAGCGCTGACCACCTTGCTTGAGATGGCGCGCTTCGCGCTCAGCCAGTTTTGCTTCGGTAAACTCTCCGGCGGTACCTTTGAATAGTTTTTCGCGCAATTGCTCTTGCAGCTGATCAAACACCTCCACATCGCCCAGCAAAAACCGCATTTCGACCAAGGATGTACGGATGGTGTAATCTTCGCGCGCAAGGCGCAAGCAATCCCGAATTGTGCGGCTGGCGTGGCCAACCTTGAGGCGTAAATCCCAAAGCACATAAAGCAGGCTTTCGATGACGCTTTCGGCCCATGCCGTCATTTTATAGGGTACGGAAAATAGCAAATCGACGTCGGAAAAAGGCGCCATGCCACCCCGACCATATCCACCAACCGCGATCAAAGCCAAACGTTCGGAGGTGGTCGCCACTTGAATCGGATGCAAATACTGGACCACCGCATCATAGGCTGCGGCCACAACACAATCGGTGAGATAACAATAGCTAGCTGTTGTGGCATGGGCTTTGAACGGCGCCTTTTCAAAGGCCTCTGCTATCTCAGCCATGCCAAACTTGCGTGCATCGCGCAGAAGTCCAACCAAGGTCGCCCGAACTTCTGCAGAATCAGAAACCCCCGTTAGCCCGGCATTAATCTGTGCGGCGACCGCGTCACGATCAAATACCTTTTGAGCCTCACAAATGAGTTCATCAGGCTCTGTGAGATTCGATCTTTTCAACCTAAAAGCCAAAGTTTGAAAAGGTGCGTGGGGCCTCGTCAAGCACAACCACTTGATTGCCCTCTATGGTCGCAACTGCAAGCCCGCGCTCGATGGTTCCATTGTTGCGCAGTCTAAAAATGCCCGCAGCCCCTTGAAATCCCCCCGTTAAGGTAAGACCTTTGCTGTTCAAAGCATCTCGGTTGCCGGTGGCCACAGAGGCCCCTACAGCGGCGACACCATCATAGGCGATTGCGGCAAGCGGATGAGGGGCGTTGCCATAAACGGATTGAAAGCGATCACGGAACTGCTCGGCTCGGGTTGGGCTCGGCATAGCAAACCACCCTCCTTGAATTCCGGGAAGATGAAAAGCTGAGGGCAAAACGTCCCATTGCGACAGGCCTACATATTGCACCAGCTCAGGGTCAATCCCAGCCTCCGGCAGCAGCTGCGCGATCAAGGGCAGACCACCGTCATAATCGGCAGTTAAGAATACAACATCAGCCTCAATCAACTCATTGCGCTCCGCAATCCGGCGCATCGCCTCGACAAGATCTTGTTGCGTAAATTCGTAATTTTCAATGCCTGCAGCAACAGAGCCTTGATCGCTCAAAGCTTGTTCAATTGCATCACTACCCGCTTGTCCTGAAACATTATTGGCATGCACAATCAACGCCTGGCTTTTACCTTGCCCTTGAGCGTAGGCCACCAAACGATCAGCGGTATTTTGGTAGGTATGGCCCAACACGTAAACGTTGCCCCCAGCAATATCGACATTGTTGGACAGTGATAAAACACTAACGCCGCTATTGGCCACCGCAAGGCCAGCCGCATTGGCCGCTCCAGCGAACAACGGTCCCACGATTACTTGCGCGCCCTCTTCAACAGCCAAAACCGCCATTTCGGCGGCTTGAGTCTCAAGCCCAGCGGTATCGTAAATACGTATTTCCATCGTCACACTGCCCGCGAGGTCATCCATGGCCATTCTTGCTGCCTGCTCCGCAGAGATCGCCAATTCGCGCACCCGCGGATCCGCTGCATTGGTTGGCAAAAGCACAGCAACCTGAACTTTTTTCGAGCCATCGATGCTCAAACCACCCACCGAGAGGCCGCCCATAGGAGGCGCCACACAGGCGGAGAGGAACAACGCACCACAGAGCGTCAAGACAGCCCCCCGCAGATGCCGCATCAGAGAAATTCTAGAAACCATGGTCAAATAGCCCCTTCAGAGGTTAATAGTCGCTTGTTAAATGCATTTTATTGCAATCCACAAAGGGGTCCAGTGGTGAATCATAAATTGATCAAGTTGGATCCAGGGTTATACCTTGTAGCAACACCTTTAGGCTCCGCACGCGATATTACCCTGCGTGCGCTGGATATTTTGGCCTCCGCCGATGTATTGGCCGCCGAAGACACCCGGACTGCGCGTAAGTTAATGGATATCCATGGGGTGCCTTTGGGAGGCCGACGAATCATCGCCTACCATGATCACAGTAATGCTGGTGACCGCCAAAGACTGCTAAACCATATCGCAGAGGGCAAATCTGTGGCCTATGTTTCCGAGGCGGGCACCCCCTTGATCGCCGATCCTGGCTACCAATTGGTCCGAGATGCACGCCAAGCAGATATGACCGTGCTGACAGCGCCGGGCCCTGCGGCCTGTATTGCCGCGCTCACAGTTGCAGGTCTGCCCACCGATCAGTTCCATTTCGCAGGATTTCTACCTCCACAGCAGACAGCGCGGCAAAAGGCCTTGGTCGAGCTGATGCCCCTGCGCGCAACATTGGTGTTGTACGAATCTCCGAAGCGGCTAAATGCACTTTTAGCGGATATCGAATCTCTGGGCGGCAGCGCGCGTCATGTTGCGGTTTGTCGCGAATTGACCAAGAAATTTGAAGACGTCCAAATCGGCCCAGTCAGCACTGTTCGCGCATTTTACAATGAGAAGCCCGCAAAGGGGGAACTGGTCGTTTTGATAGGCGCCGGGGAAGATGCCAAAGTGGATGAAATTGATCTCGAGGCCGCACTTCTTCACGCAATGTTAAACCTTAGGGTGAAGGATGCAGCCGACACCGTGGCCGGGGCCTACGGGTTGCCGCGGCGCGAAATTTATCAAATGGCGCTTCGGCTCAAAGGAGAGCAAAAGGCAGATTAAGCGAATGCAGAAAAAGGCATTTAAAGGAAAAACAAATTACTTGGCGGGTCTCACGGCCGAGCACTCAATTATTGCCGATTATACGGCCCGCTCCCATAAAATATTGGCCCATCGTTGGGGCGGCCTGATCGGTAAAATAGATCTCATCTTCGAAGATAGCGACACATTGATTTTCACTGAAGTCAAAAAAGCCAATCCACACAAAAGCCTTGCAGGCCCTGAGCCAAAAACAGCAACTGCGAATTTATCAAACCACATCTGAATTTTTGGTCAAAACCAATCGCCCCTCTTGCCTCCAAAATGTGCTTTGATATGTCCCGCGTGGACATCCATGGTGAGATTAAAGTGTTGGAAAATGCATTGATGCACTAGCCATGCCTCTTGCCAGCCTGCCGCCCCGGTGCCATCTAGGTGTGAACAAGCCCGAGGTTATCGCATGTCAAAGAAAATCGCCTTTCAAATGGACCCAATGGAAGCCGTCAATATAGATGGTGACAGCACATTTCATTTGGCTTTAGAGGCGCAAAGCCGCGGGCATGAGATCTATTATCACACCCCAGACAAGCTCGCGTTTGAAAATGGCAAAGTTACGGCCAAGGGGCAAAAAATGTTCTTACGTCGCGAAGTTGACAACCATGTTGACTTGGACGAAATGGAGCATTTGGACCTTCACGCTTTTGATGTCGTCTGGTTGCGTCAAGACCCGCCCTTTGACATGGGCTATATCACCACAACCCACCTGCTCGACTTCTTGAAACCTGATACATTGGTGGTAAACGATCCATTTTGGGTGCGCAATTATCCTGAAAAACTCTTGATGCTCCAATTTCCTGAGCTGATCCCGCCAACCACCATTGCTCGGGATTTGGACACTTTGAAAGCCTTCCGCGCCATTCACGGTGATGTGATCGTCAAGCCGCTCTACGGAAACGGTGGCGCCGGTGTGTTCCGGCTCACTCCTGAAGACCGCAATATCGCCTCGCTGCATGAATTGTTTATGGGCATCAACACCGAGCCATTGATCATCCAAAAATTTCTGCCAGATGTCAGCAACGGCGACAAACGGGTCATCTTGGTCGATGGTGAGGCTGTGGGAGCGATCAATCGCGTACCGGCGGCTGGAGAAACCCGCTCGAATATGCATGTGGGTGGCCGCCCTGAAAAAGTCGGCCTCACCGCACGCGATCTTGAAATTTGCGCGGCCATTAGCCCCATTTTGCACGAAAAGGGTCAGGTTTTCGTAGGTATCGATGTGATCGGCGATTATTTGACTGAGATCAACGTCACCTCCCCCACTGGCCTGCAAGAATTACAGCGTTTTGATGGCACAAATGTGGCGAGTTTAATTTGGGACGCTATTGAGGCAAAACTATAGCCAAGAGACTTCAAAAAGCTCCATCTTTCTGATCTTCCACCGGTTCCATGGTCAGGTCAAAATTAGGCACTTCAACAGTGAGGTCATCCACTACCAAAGGACCGCTTGGCCGGGCTAGACGGTTGCGCACCACCCAAATCAAACGGTTTTCCGCCCGGGTGATAGCCACATAGGCCAAGCGCTTCCACAGCTGGGTGCCCGCTTCTGTCCGGTTCATCTTGGCCGCCACATAAATATCAGGCGCAAAAACTTGCACCGTGTCCCATTGTGATCCCTGCGCCTTATGGATTGTCACCGCCGCCCCATGCAAAAACGTGGCGCCCATGCGGGCTGCAAAAGGGATGAAGGGCTCTTCCTCGTTCGGCATCTCAATTTTTACAATACTTGCGGCACTGAGCTGCGGTTGCTCTGCTCCGATCACATGCAGACGTGAAAATCCCGGCTTGCGGCCCGGTCCAAGGTACACCACTTGCGCCCCCTTGATCAGTCCGCGCGCCTCAAGGTCTAATCGTTTCTTACGATGTTTTGCTGGCAGTTCAATGCCATCACAGATCAGCGGCTCACCTGGCAGCAACTCTTCTAGCGGCGCATCAAACGCCCCGCGAAACGCCTGAATGAGCTTGATACGGGTCACATTTCGCCAAACCAAAACAGGCGAACGGGCCATAAGATCTGACTCAACCCTTTGGCCGATGACCACACGGTCATCTCGGCGCGCCGCAGCTTGCACCATGGCTTCAAAATCTGAAAACTGCAGGGCTGAATCGCCCAAAGCATGAGCCAAATCAAGAATTGGGTTGTCTTGGGTTTGCCGGTGTACTCGGCTGAGAACCAAACGGCGCCCCTCTGGCAATGCGTCGAACACCATTGCGCCAGATTGGTTCACCGGAGCCAACTGCGCCGGATCACCAAACAGAATCAACGTCGGAAAAATTTCCTGTAGATCTTCGAGCTGCTTTGCGTCCAGCATCGAGCTTTCATCAACAAAGCCGACATCCAGCGGATCTTCGCGACGTTTCCACCCGGTGATGAAATCCGACCCGCGCAACCCGGCGGCTGCCAATGCCCCTGGGATGGAGGCGTTGGAGGCATAAAAATTATGGGCCCGATCCAAGGAGATATCCGTCACCCCCTCGACCTCAGGCCGCGAACCATTGCCGCCCAGCCATTCCGCAATCTTTTCATATTCTGGATCATACATTGGAGTGTAAAGAATACGGTGGATCGTGGTGGCTGGCACGCCGCGGTTGCGCAAAACGCTGGCCGCTTTGTTGGTGGGGGCCAAAATCGCCAAGGTACGCCGATCCTTGCGCGCGCGCGGCTCATAGTCTCCAGAGACGATATTCATGCCTGCGTCTTGCAACGCATGATATAACTGCGCCAAAAGCAGAGTTTTGCCAGACCCAGCTTTACCAATCACCGCCGCGATGCATGCTTTGCCTTCACGGGGGGGCGTCAGAATGCCATTGGCCAGATCCACGCCAGCCGAGCGCAGAATATCGCTGATAGTATCATAGGCCTGCGCCTGATCATCTGAATAAGAAACTTGCTTCGCTGACATTCCCTTGTGTAGACAATGGCGCAGGGTGGGGCCAGTGCAATTCCCCGTCTCAGGCGGCACAGGGCAATTTTATTTGCCCTGTGCCTCTCTGGCTAGCGCGCGGCGAATAGGGTTTCTGATATCGTGCGCAAACCGCGACAAGGCGCTTGGACCAATACAGACATATTGCCTGGCAGATGCTCATTACGGCGCATCTTCATGTGAGCGGCGGGTAGATCATTCCAATCAAACACCTCTGATAGGCATGGATTTAACTTATCTTCACACATCAAGCGATTGGCCGCAGCCGCCTGTTTGAGATTGGCGAAATGTGAGCCCTGCAAACGCTTTTGGTGCATCCACATATATCGGACATCCAAGGTGAGGTTATAACCCGTGGTGCCGGCGCAAATCACGACCATGCCGCCTTTTTTGCAAACAAACGTCGAGATGGGAAAGGTGCTTTCGCCCGGGTGCTCAAATACCAAATCTGGATTATTGCCTTTGCCGGTGATCTCCCAGATGGCCGCACCAAATTTGCGGGCTTCTTTGAACCAAGCGGCATATTCTGACGTATTTACAGTGGGCATTTGCCCCCAGCAATCGAAGTCGCGTCGGTTGATCACGCCTTTGGCACCAAGCCCCATGACAAAATCGCGTTTGCTCTCATCACTGATCACACCAATGGCATTGGCTCCAACCACATTGGCCAATTGCACGGCATAAGACCCAAGCCCGCCAGAAGCGCCCCAGATCAGAATATTCTGTCCCGGCTTCAATTCATGCGGCACGTGGCCGAACAACATACGGTAGGCAGTGGCAAGAGTTAACGTGTAGCATGCACTTTCTTCCCAAGTTTGATGCTGTGGTCGTGGCATCAACTGTTGGCTTTGCACGCGGGTAAACTGGCTGAACGAGCCGTCTGGTGTTTCATAGCCCCAGATGCGCTGCGAGGTGGAGTACATAGGATCTCCGCCGTTGCATTCCTCATCGTCGCCATCATCTTGATTGCAATGCACCACAACCTCATCACCAATCTTCCAGCGGGTGACTTTGACCCCCACGGCCCACACGATGCCCGACGCATCGGAACCAGCAACGTGATAGGGCTGCTTATGGCTATCAAAGGGGCTGATCGGCACGCCTAAGGCGGCCCAAACGCCGTTGTAATTGATACCAGCGGCCATAACCAAAACCAACACATCATAGTTGTCGAGCTCTGGTACATCCAACACCTCTTGCAACATCGCCGTGTCAGGTTCGCCGTGACGCTCTTTGCGGATGGCCCATCCGTACATCTGTTTCGGCACATGCCCCAAAGGAGGCATTTCGCCCATTTCATAAAGATCTTTTTTCACCGCGACATAGGCGGTCAGAGGTGAGTTTGAATCCAATGGCATGGAAGGCTCCTTACATTATTACTGCAATACAGAATCAATCTGCGCCCCTATTGGATAAAATCCATCAAGTAATAATACAATCAATAATTACAAAATTTTGTAATTTTATTACTTAAAAGATTTATAGCGTTAAATGTTCCAAACTAGCGGCATAGTAGGGCACAATCTCATTTCCCTTGTCGGTGATGGCATATCCCTCAGCGCTAAGCACAATCAATTTCCGCTGCACAAGGTTCCGAATCACCGCCTCAGCGGCATAAACAACATCGCGAGATAAGCCCACTGATAGAACAAACCCGCGCCCATTCCCCAACTAAATAGGAAAGCACAGACCCCTGCGACGCCAAATAGGTCACCAAGACATAATCCATGTTTGAGCCGTGGTTCATGACAAAAACAACGGTAGCTTCAGGATCGATATTCACCAGTGCTTTGTCAAAATGCACAAGTCGCACCCGGTATACAACTTGGCTCAGGATCCTGGCGAGATTTCCGGCTAGGGTAAAATAAACTGAGGCGCTAAAAGAGGGCACGATATCGTGGTCATATTTTATTGCCTCTTGAAAGGCCACGTTTTCAGGGATGCCTTCTTGATGCGCGTGATCATTCATTACCCGCATCACGAGTGGATAATACATCAATTCACGTAATATATCAATCTGTTTTGCCAGTTTTAACGGCTCAATCGGGCGATCTAAACACGCGCTCACCTAAGCTACACTGGCTCCATCCAGCGCCGGGAAAACCAGCGCACAGAGGGGGTCAAAGCCCGCTCCAAAGCTGCTATCGCTGCAAACACCACTGCGATCACCACAAACCAAATCGGAAGCTCTATTGTTCCAAACATCCAGGCAATTTGCCTCAAACGCTGGAAAACCACTCGATATAAAAAATGCCGCATCGCAGCGAATTGACAGAGTCCTATTATTCCGTCATTAAATTAAAATTCGCAATAATATTACGCATTCAAAAAGAGGCCCTGCCATGACCCAAGAGCAAAAAGATCGTCCCTGGTTGTTTAGAACCTATGCAGGTCACTCCACTGCTGCGGCCTCCAACGCCTTGTACCGCTCGAATCTATCCAAGGGCCAAACCGGCTTGTCCGTGGCCTTCGATCTGCCAACCCAAACGGGCTATGACAGCGATCACATCTTAGCTCGCGGTGAAGTCGGCAAGGTCGGCGTTCCAATTTGCCACTTGGGCGACATGCGCACGCTGTTTGCTGATATCCCAATGGATCAGATGAACACCTCTATGACCATCAACGCCACAGCGCCCTGGTTGCTGTCGCTGTATATCGCGGCAGCCGAGGAGCAGGGGGCAGACACCACTGCCCTGCAAGGCACCGTGCAAAACGATATCATCAAGGAATATTTGAGCCGGGGTACCTATATTTGCCCGCCAAAACCATCCCTGCGGATGATCACAGATATTGCAGCCTACACCCGTGAATATCTGCCAAAATGGAACCCGATGAACGTCTGTTCCTATCATTTACAAGAGGCAGGCGCCACGCCCGAACAAGAGCTCGCTTTCGCCTTAGCCACGGCCACCGCTGTATTGGATGATTTACAGGGCAAAGTTCCTGCAGAACATTTTGATGAAATGGTGGGGCGCATCAGCTTTTTTGTGAACGCAGGCATCCGGTTTGTGACAGAAATGTGTAAAATGCGTGCGTTTGTAGATCTCTGGGACGAAATTTGCCGTGACCGCTATGGGGTCACAGATCCTAAAATGCGACGGTTTCGATATGGTGTGCAGGTAAATTCCCTGGGCCTCACTGAGCAGCAGCCGGAAAATAACGTTTATCGCATCTTGATTGAGATGCTGGCCGTGACGCTCTCGAAAAAGGCCCGCGCCCGCGCGGTACAATTGCCCACTTGGAACGAGGCCCTAGGCTTGCCCCGCCCATGGGATCAACAATGGTCCCTGCGCATGCAGCAAATCATGGCATATGAGACCGACCTTTTAGAATATGACGATCTGTTTGATGAAAATCCAGCGATTGAGCGGAAAGTCGCAGCTCTCAAAGAGGGCGCGATGGCGGAACTGACTCTGATCGACAGCATGGGCGGCGCCGTTGAGGCCATCGAATATATGAAATCGCGTTTGGTTGACTCGAATGCCACGCGCATTGGCAAAATTGAAACTGGTGAGATGACAGTCGTCGGCGTGAACGCCTTTCAGACCGGAGAATCAAGCCCGCTCACCGCAGGGGAAGATGCCATCATGAGTATTGATCCCGCCACAGAGGCTGATCAAATTTCGCGCCTGGAGACATGGCGCGCAACCCGTGACCCTAAGGCCACCCAACTGGCCTTGGATACGCTGCGCAAAGCCGCAATTGAGGGCAGCAATATCATGCCCCCGTCCATTGCCGCGGCCAAAGCCGGTGTAACAACTGGAGAATGGGGCGATGTGGTGCGCCAAGCCTTTGGGCAATACCGCGGCCCCACCGGCGTCAGTGTCAATCTGTCCAACCGAACCGAGGGGTTGGACGAAATTCGCGAGCAAGTGGCGGCCGTGAGTGAAAAATTGGGCCGCAAGCTCAAGTTCTTGATGGGCAAACCCGGACTTGATGGCCATTCAAATGGCGCCGAACAAATCGCCGCCCGTGCACGCGACTGTGGAATGGAGATCTCCTACGTGGGCATTCGACTCACACCAGACGAGATCGTAGCCGCCGCGCAAGAGGGTCAGGCCCATGTGATTGGCCTGTCAATTTTGTCAGGCTCGCATATCTCTTTGATGCAAGATTTGATGGACAGGTTCGGCGAAGCGGATCTTGGCCATATCCCCGTTGTGGTGGGAGGTATTATCCCCGAAGACGACGCCGACCGCTTGCGCGCCATGGGCATTTCACGAGTTTACACCCCAAAAGATTTTGAGCTGAACCGTATCATGTTTGATATTGTAGCTCTCGCCGATCCCGACCAAAAGGCAGGCCCAATAGCGGCTCAGTAGTCCCTCATCAGTAAAAACTCTGCGGATCAATATCAATTGACAGCCTCAATGAGTTGGGCAGTTTAAACAAAGCCGTCCACTCGGTCAGGGCGGCCTGAATGGGCGATGATTTACTGGCCTTCACCAAAATTCGCACCCGGTGTCGTCCGCGTATGCGCGCGATGGGCGCAGGCGCAGGACCAAACACCTGCGCCCCTATTTTTGTCAACGGCAAGCAATTGCGCGCCATGGCTTGGCCAACATCGAAGGCCTCTTGGGCATTTGGAGACGACAGGACAATGCCCACAAGTCGACCATAGGGCGGCACGCCTGCCGCCTCACGTTCACGGGCTTCTGTTTGCCAAAACGCCTCTTCATCGCCGCCCAAAATAGCTCGAATGACGGGATGTTCCGGCTGATGGGTTTGCAGCACCGCGACGCCCGGCTTATTGGCGCGCCCAGCCCGACCCGCCACTTGGCGCATCAATTGAAACGTCCGCTCCGCTGCGCGCAGATCGGAGCCTTGCAGGCCCAGATCCGCATCAATCACACCCACAAGCGTCAGCAGCGGGAAATTATGGCCCTTGGCAACCAGCTGGGTGCCAATGATCACATCCACCTCGCCTGCGGCCAAAGCTGCAATTTGCGCCTTAAGCGCCCGAGCTGACCCGAACAAATCAGACGACAAAACTGCGACTTTGGCATCCGGGAACAAAGTCGTGGCCTCTTCGGCCAATCGTTCCACACCCGGCCCCACCACCGCCAGTCGGTCTTCAGCCTCACAACTGGGGCAGATCTTCGGCACGGGCTTGGTCTCGCCACATTGGTGACACACCAAACGCTTGAGAAACCGGTGCTCCACCATCCGCGCATCACAATTGTCACAGCCAACTTGATTGCCACAGGCCCGGCATAGCGTAATGGGTGCATAGCCGCGCCGGTTGATGAACAGTAAAGATTGCTCGCCCGCTTTGATCCGACTTTCCACCATTTTTTGCAGGCTGGGTGAGATCCATCGGTCCCCCGGCAGCGTTTCTTGGCGCATATCAATCGCCTGCATATCTGGCATCACAGCAGCTCCAAAACGGCTTTTGAGATCGATTTTTTTATACTTGCCCGCCTCGACATTAGCCCAGCTTTCCAAACTTGGCGTGGCACTGGCCAGCACCACCTGACCGCCCACCAAAGAGGCACGCAGCACGGCCATATCTCGGGCATTATACAATACACCGTCTTCTTGCTTATAGCTGGTGTCATGTTCCTCATCGACCACGATCAGCCCCAAGTCTTGAAACGGCAAGAACAAGGCTGAGCGCGCGCCCACCACCATCTGCGCATGACCTTGGCCCACCATTTTCCAAGTACGCCTGCGCTCAGTCATGGTCACACCGGAGTGCCATTCCGCAGGCTGCTCACCAAAGCGGGCCTCCACACGGGTCAGAAATTCAGCTGTCAGCGCAATTTCAGGCAGCAAGACCAAGGCCTGACGCCCCTGCCTCAGACAGGCCGCCACCGCTTCAAGGTAGACTTCGGTCTTGCCGGAGCCGGTCACACCTTTCAACAGGGTGGTATTGTAACCCTCCCCATTGCCCTGCAAATATGTCACGGCGGCCGCTTGATCCTCTGACAAGGCCTTGCAGGGCAAAGAGGGATCCAAGGGCGGGAATGGCATATCTTGCGGTGTGGCGTGTTCCGCCACCGCTCCCAGTTTCACTAAGCCCTTCACCACTGACGTGGTAACACCCGCAACCTCAGCCAACTCTTTGAGGGTGAAGCTCAGGCCTTTAAACTCTTCCAATACCGCTAGAACTCTTTGGCGGGTGTCGGTGATGCGGGTGATTTCAGCCTCGCCCATTCGGTAGACATGCCGCATGGATGGCGGATCACCCAAGCCCGGTACACGCGTGGCCAATCTTAGCATTTTGGACATCGGCGTGAGCGTATACTCAGACACGCGGCGCAAAAACTCCTGCATGCTTTGTTGCATCGGGGCCACATCAAACACCCGGATAACGGATCGGGTTTTAGCATAATCGAAATCCCCAACCCCCTTGCCCCAGACAACACCTAAGACTTTGCGCGGCCCTAAGGGCACTTCCACAAAGGCTCCCTGCCAGCATCCGCCTTCGGGTGCTTTATAATCCAATGCCCGATCAAGCGGTTGGCTGGTTAAAACAACAACCAAATCGCCTTGATGAAAGAATTGGGGCTCAGACACATCATTTCCTTAGCAGCGGGGCTTTTAGAACCTATAGAACTCAGGTAAAGCTTCCATCGACGAAGGCCAACCTATCAAGGACATAAGCCATGAAATTTTTTGTTGATACTGCTGAAATAGACGCAATCGCCGAATTGAACGATTTGGGCATGGTTGATGGGGTGACAACCAACCCATCTTTGATCATGAAATCCGGTCGTGATATCATCGAAGTGACCAAAGAAATCTGTGACTTGGTCTCAGGTCCGGTGAGCGCCGAAGTTGTGGCTACAAAAGCTGAAGACATGATCGCTGAGGGTCGCAAGCTTGCGGACATCGCCTCCAACATCACAGTCAAGCTTCCTCTGACGTGGGACGGCTTAAAAGCCTGTAAGATCTTGTCTGGTGAAGGAAAAATGGTCAATGTGACTCTGTGCTTCAGCGCAAACCAAGCTCTTTTGGCCGCCAAAGCCGGCGCCACATTCATCAGCCCCTTCATCGGTCGCCTTGACGATGTGAACATCGACGGCATGGACTTGATCGCTGACATTCGCCAAATCTACGACAACTTTGGCTTTGACACGCAGATTTTGGCCGCCTCCATTCGGACAGTAAACCATGTCACACAGGCCGCTTTGATCGGTGCCGATGTGATCACTGCACCGCCAAATGTGATCAAATCTTTGGCCAACCATCCTTTGACCGATAAAGGTCTTGAGCAATTTATGTCAGATTGGGCAAAAACAGGGCAGAAAATTCTCTAGTCCTGTGATAAGGTTGTCTCTTAATAGATGGGCCAACCACCACATAAGTGAATGAGGCAGCCATGGATCCGCAAACTGCGGCGCAAGCAGAAGAAATCTTGCGCGATATAATCATAAAAAATCCTAGGATCGTCTTGGATGATTCCGCAGTTATGCGGTCCTTAGTCTCGGCACATGATCAGCTGCGCGGCGAGAATATTGTGGATCTGCGCAGTGTGGCGATGAAAAGGCTCGAAACTCGACTTGATCGCCTCGAGGCCACACATAGATCCGTCATCGCCGCAGCCTATGACAATTTGTCCGGAACCCAGCAAATTAACAGCGCCATCCTAAAATTCATGGAGCCCGTCGACTTTGGTGCATTCCTTGGGGTTACCGTAAAAGACATTCCAGAGATCCTTCGTATTGATTTTGCCTGTTTAATTTTAGAAACCAAACTGCAAGAGCCTGATCCAACGCTAACGGATCTCAGTTCAGTTTTGATCCCAGCACCGACTGGCTTTGTCGATCAATATGTTGCACCAGCTACTGGACAAGACGACCTTAAAGTCACGCTGCGATCGGTGTCATCACCAAGTGCATTTGTCTATGCAACCGCATCGGGCACCATTGCGTCAGAAGCCTGCCTTCGACTGGACTTTGGCGCAGGCACCCTGCCCGGCCTGTTGGTGTTGGGCTCTCAAGATCCAAATCAATTTTCCCCTGCGCAGGGCACCGATCTTTTGACCTTCTTCGGCACGGTTTACGAGCGCGCCGTGCGCAGATGGCTTTCTTAGAGGCAGGTTGCATGGCGTCCTCTCCACCAATTGATCTAATCTCTCCGGCCGCGCGCGACGCGATGCAGCATTGGTTAAGCCACGAGCGGGCTTTGAAGTCTGCAGCAGAAAACACCCTCAAAGCCTATGCCTCTGACGTGGCAGGCTTCATGACCTTTATGGCGCACCACCGGGGCGAACCCCAAGGCCTTGCTGCTCTGGCAGGACTTCACACCCGCGATATGCGCGCATGGATGGCTCATGAACGCGGTCGTGGCGTGGGCAGCCGCAGCTTGGCGCGGTCTTTGTCTGCAGTAAAAACGTTCTTTCGCTGGCTGGCAGAGCGCCATGACCTTGAACCTACCGCTGTATTGCTGGCGCGTGCCCCAAAGTTTGAGCGCAAACTGCCGCGCCCACTGGCGGTAACAGCCGCCTATGACATGATTGATGCCGTAAGCACGCAAGCCCAAGAGGATTGGGTGGCGGCGCGGGATGCTGCGGTTTTAACTCTGCTTTATGGCTGTGGTTTGCGCATATCGGAGGCTTTGGGCCTCACCGGTGCCGATCACCCCCTGCCCGAGGTGCTGCGCATTATCGGGAAGGGTGGCAAAGAGCGGATTGTGCCCGTCTTGCCGGTCACCAAAATCGCTGTAGCGCGCTATGTCAAACTTTGCCCCTTTCCCATCGAAGCGGAACTGCCGTTGTTTCGTGGGGTGCGGGGCAGCAGATTAAGCGCGGGTTTAATGCAAAAAGCTATGCGCTCTGCAAGAATGCATTTAGGCCTTCCCGCCACCGCAACCCCTCATGCAATGCGCCACTCCTTTGCCACCCATTTGTTGAACGCCGGCGGAGACTTACGGACCATCCAGGAATTATTGGGCCATGCCTCCTTGTCCACCACTCAGGCCTATACTGCCGTAGACACCGCGCGATTGATGGATGTTTACAACGCGTCTCACCCGAAAGCCTGATTGCGACTCCAGAGGCTTTAAGCTTATACAGAAGCATGGATTTACGTGCGAAAGCCTTAGCGGTACATTTTCTTACCGCAACCGGAGCTGTCTTTGCCATGCTGGCATTGCTGGAAGCGGTGAATGAAAAATGGGACATGATGTTTGTCTGGTTGGTTGTTGCCTTTTTTGTTGATGGCATCGATGGACCTTTGGCGCGTCGTTATAATGTCAAAACCAACGCACCAATCTTTGACGGTGTGCTTTTGGATTTGATCATTGATTATCTTACCTATGTCTTCATTCCTGCCTATGCCTTGTTTGCCAGTGGATTGTTGGCGGGCTGGACTGGCTGGGTGGCAATCATTGTCATCACTTTCGCAAGTGCCATGTATTTTGCCGACAGCCGGATGAAAACCAAAGACAACTCGTTTCAGGGCTTCCCAGGCGCTTGGAACATGGCGGTGATTGTGATTTTTGCGACCACGCCGAATCACTGGGTCATACTCGGCGCAGTTAGCTTGCTGGCCCTCTCAATGTTCTTGCCTTTGAAATTTGTACATCCTGTGCG
>Ga0302121_10000246_pt1 | contig 31191 bp, 18 predicted proteins | sample CB21_surface_MG_FD_203120 | JGI IMG/M metagenome (GOLD analysis project Ga0302121, IMG submission 203120) | Marine microbial communities from Western Arctic Ocean, Canada - CB21_surface | ecosystem: Environmental > Aquatic > Marine > Oceanic | place: Canada: Western Arctic Ocean | collected... | reverse complement strand
CCCGACGGTCCCTACGACTCCACTGGGGGGGACAGAGACCAAGAATATGGAACTGGTACCGTTGACTGCTTTCGAGTAAGGGTGTTGGGAACAGGAACGAATCCTTAAAATAGTTTCCTATTGTTCCAAATTGGAGTATATATGTATCGGGGCAACCAGAACAACAACATGATTCCACATAAAAATATGTTTATTATGGCCGCCACCTTTATCAGCATTATGCTTCTCATGGTGGCGCGCCATCACCCGCCTTCCAGACGCAAAATCAAGGAAATCTGGCATGGACGCGTGTATTTTGAGTGGGAATCGAATACGACGATGTTGCGGTCGTCGGCACGAATTACTAACACTACTGTTGACACTACTGACACCGCTGCTGACACCGCTGCTAACACTACTGTTGACACTGCTAACACTACTGTTGACACTACTGACACCGCTGCTGACACCGCTGCTAACACTACTGTTGACACTGCTAACACTACTGTTGACACTGCTAACACGACTGTTGACACTGCTGCTGACACCGCTGCTGACACTGCTGCTGACACTACTGTTGACACTACTGACACTGCTGCTGTTGACACCGCTGCTGACACCGCTGCTGACACTACTGTTGACACTACTGACACTGCTGCTGTTGACACCGCTGCTGTCACTACTGTTGACACTACTGACACTGCTGCTGACACTTCTACAAAACGCGAAATGCAAGTGATGGTATCTGTTTTGTCACGTCGTTCTGCATTTGAAACGCGGCAAGTGATTCGCGAAACATGGGCTTCGGGACACAACAATGTGTTTTTTGCAGTCGGTGTATGCTGCCCAATACCACCTAACGACAGAATAAAATGGGCGTGTAAACGTGCGAAATCTACTTCCGTGGAAGAACAATCGAAATGGGACATGGAATGCGCCAAACAAGATTTGAAAATTGCAGAAGAAAAGGCCAAATACAAAGATATTATTCGAATGCCTGATATTGATGTGTATCGACATTTGCCGCAAAAAGTAAAGTTCAGTTACAAATGGGGTCTCGAACACACAACTGCCGAATGGTTTGTCAAAACGGATGATGATTCTGTCGTTCGTATTGATACGCTCGGTTCGTACTTAAAAAAGACCTACAATTCAGACGGATATGTGGTCGTTGGACGTATAGCAAACGGTTGGGGTGTTCCGCGTTCGGGTAAATGGGCGGAAAACAAATACAAACCTTCTAATTATCCCAAATTCCCATTGGGCTCGGTGGGTCATGTTGTATCCAAAGGCGTGGCAACTTACATTGTGGAGAATTCTGACAAATTGTTCAACTATCAAGGTGAGGATGTATCGATTGGCATTTGGTTAAATGAATCTCCACTGAAGTCGAAAGTGAAGTGGGTAACGAGTAAGCATATGGCCAACCATGGCAATTGCAAAGATACTGGCATGTGGGTCATGGGTCATAACATTAAGCCAGCGAAAATGAGGGAATGTTTTGCACACAAGGATGAAATCATATCCGTGCTCAAAGCCAAGAAACCGGAACTCAAAACGGAACTCAAAACCAAGAAACCGGAACTTAAAACCAGACAACCTGTGCTCAAGGCCAAGAAACCGGAACTGAAAGCCAAGAAACCGGACGAAAATAATAACTGTCACAAACAAATAAATATTGAAGAATATTGCAAGAAACATACTTGTGGTGATCAATTGGAAGATTTAGAAATTGAAACAAAAAACATTCAGACCAAGACAAAGCAGACCAGTATTCTTCTTAATTTAAATACATTTTACAAACTTCAAGAAAAAGAAAAAGTTTTTTCATGGACTTCGACAACAGTGGGTATGGTCAATTATTTCAATATCATTCAACACAAAACCACTGCGTATTTGTATTACAGATGTGATTGTATTCAATTCAATCCAAAAGAACAAGGTGGCTGTGTTTGTTTGCGTACTAGTCAAGATAATGGCCTTACCTTTTCCAAAGAAATTAGAATACCTAAAATTAGTAATTGTTTGGCATTCTATGTATTTATTGATACAAAACCTGGAACCAAACCGGAAGAAATTTTTAAAGCAGTATATGGAGTGAATGAACGGCACGGTGATGGTCAATGGATGGCTGCTGCTTCTTCAGATGGTTTGGTTTGGAAAGATCTTGGACCTATCTGGAATCGTGCGAAATTAATCAGATCTAGTAGTTTGATCTATGCCTTTGATGCATTAAATACTGTATATTACGACAACGATATCGGTAGATATGTGGCGTATGCTCGTAGTGTAAAACAATGGTCGTCTCGTGGTGTAATGCATGCATCAACTTCAGATTTTATGAATTGGCCAAATAAAAATTGGCAAGAAGTGGAATTTGATCCACCTTTAAAATCAGGTGAATCACTGTATTTAATGAATGGTTTGAAATGTCCCTTGCCCAATTGTCCCTACAACATGGGTTTCAGTAGTCTGTACAACTCTCACGAGAACAATGATTGCAATGCCAAAGGGATGATGCTACATCATGCGGATTGCGAAGAAGGTTATCAAGATACATTTTTTACTATTGGTAGTGGCAATACATTTAAAAGACCCTCAAATTTTAATGTTTTTGATAGAAAATCAGAGCAATATTTTCCAAGAAATACATGGCCTGCTGCAGGAAGTATTGTTAACGAAGAAGAAGAGACTGTTAGTTATTACATTGCTCATGATGTCAACCTACCCAATTCTTACTTGCAGCGTTACACGATGCCATTTTATCGATGGGCCAGTCAATCGTGTCAAGAAGAAGAATGCACCATTTCTTACGATTTAGGACTAGCATCTGACATCGAAGATATTAAACTGAATATTAAAACATATTCTATGCATTCGAAAGTGACTTATTCTTTAATATTTGGCGATCAACAATCCTTTTCTTGTAATCATGCCAACGCAGCTGCATTTATGGGCAATGAAAAAGCCTATTCGATTCGATTTGGGTATCAAAAATGGGAACATGTGAAAAGGAAATATGCCAGTACCCATGCCACGGGTGGCATTCCTATGGTGTATGACTGGTACAATAAAAATCCAAGAGAGAAATGGCCATTAAAAATGCCAAAGAAAGGAATGAATTATAAAAATTGCTATTTCAATTCTTTGCAATGTTTGTCAAAAACAGATCCTACATTTGCAGGTAAAGTGGTGTGTAAACTTGAAATTAAAATGAAACATGCAGATTTGTACGCTATTGATGTAGAAAAGAAAAGTATTGATCCAAATGCAGCCAAGGACACCGGCATTTAATGAAAAATTACCTAACCATATTGTTGCGGCGAACATTACAATGAGATAAACGGTATTCCTGTGTTACGACAAAACAATGGGATTGTTTTCATAGAGCGTTAGTGAGGAGGTTTGTCTACTAAATCCAATGTATTTTGATAACTGAAGTATAAATATTTGTTGTAATTAAATGTTATGATAGCGATTATTCCCGCACGTGGAGGTTCGAAACGAATCCCCAGAAAAAATATACGTCCGTTCCATGGAAAGCCTATCATTGCCTATTCGATTGAGGTTGCATTAAAATCAAAACTTTTTGATAGAGTCATTGTCTCGACAGATGACGATGAAATAGCTGAAGTTGCCCGCCAATTTGGAGCTGAAGTTCCTTTCATGAGACCGCGCGACCTCGCCAATGATTTCGCTACAACACAGGTTGTTATTGAACATGCGATAAATTGGTTACTAGAAGCAGGGCAAAGTGTTGAACATGTTTGTTGCATTTATGCAACGTCTCCATTTATGACTGTGCAGCAACTTTGTGAAGCAGTTTCTAAAAAGAACCCGACTGATATGGTTTTCCCCTGTGCAAAATTTCCAAGTGAAATTCAACGTTCTTTCAAGATTGTAGAAGGTAAATCTATCATGTTTCAACCAGAAAATTTCCGCACAAGAACTCAAGACCTCGAAGAGGCTTATTTCAACGCGGGTACATTTATTTTGGGAAGTGTATCTACTTGGTTAAATAAGGACCACATCGCATTAAATGGCATACCTATTGTAATTGATTCTGAACTTGTTTGTGACATAGATACGGAAGAAGACTGGATAAAAGCCGAACTAAAAATAAGAAATTTGAGCCTGAAAAAATTATACTATAAAAAATAATGCATTTTAAGTTTTATAATACGTAACTAGTTTTTGTATTGCTGTCACTACGTCTTGAATATCTTTTTCTTTCATGGTAGGAAAACAAGGAAGTGTTAGAATTCTGTCATACATGTATGATGCATTCGGACAAGTATCTTGTGGTGTTTTAAGAACGTCTTTATAGTAAGAATGTGTATGAACCGGTGCATAATGTACGTTGACTCCAATATTTTCGGCAATCATTGCTCTATAAAAATCATCGCGTGTACATTTCAAGGAATCCAAATCCAGGAATATAACATACAAATGATGTGCGTTAGTCACGTGTTCTTTTGTACGCAGCAGATGAATACCTGCGATGTTTTCTAATGCTTTGTCGTACGTTTTCGCAATAGCCTGTCGTTTTTGTATAAATCCTCTGCATTTATAAAGTTGTGAAATGCCCAACGCGCATTGGATATCCGTTAGTCGGTAATTGAATCCCAGTGACGTCATGTCGTACTGATGCCGACTTGTTTTTTCTCGCATTTTGTAATTGGTATCAATTCCATGCGAACGAAAAGCACGACATGCAGTTGCAAATGCCTCGTTGTTCGTAACAACCATGCCACCTTCACCCGTTGTAATATTCTTGACAGGGTGGAAACTAAATGTCGTCATATGCGCGATTGAACCTACCATTCGGCCTTTGTACGTTGCGCCCAGAGAATGTGACGCGTCTTCTATGAGAACCAGATTGTTTTCTGAACAGATGTTCATCAACTCGTCCAATTCAACTGGTTGGCCACACATATCAACAGCAATAATGGCTTTTGTTTTGGACGTGATAAGTGTTTTTACATGTTCACAGTCGATACATAAAGTTTTACGGCGGATATCTGCGAAAACAGGCGTGGCTCCCAAATAAACCGCGGCGTTTGAAGATGCTACGAATGTTATATCCGCCACAATCACCTCGTCGCCCGGCCCAATTCCAGCCGCAAAACACGCGGCATGAAGTGCCGCAGTACCATTTGATACGGCGATTCCATGTGTCGCATTGGTAAGTTGGCATACGAACCGCTCAAACTCTTCAACTTTTGGACCGGTAGTTAGATAATCGTCTGTTAGACAGGCAGATACATTGGCAACATCTATGGCATCTATGGTTTGACGACCGTAAGGCAACTTTGTTTCGCGCACTGGTGTTCCACCGATGATAGCTGGCTCAGGGCCCTGTTTTGGTTTGCATAAATCACATTCGTATCCGTGATAGTCGCACCAATCCTTATATTGAGACCTCAGTTCAGAAATCGTACACCAATCAGGATTTGTTCCACTGTTGTAAGAAAAATTTGGCGGTACGGGTGATAGAGTGCAAGCTTTCCACGATGGAAATATCGCATATCTATCTCCGTAATTAAATGTTCTGTACGCTTCGTCTTCCGGTACCATCATTTCATGTTTTTTTTCACCTGGACGAACACCGACGATATTCACTTTGCATTTTGGAGCTATCGCTTTTGCTATCACGGGCAATTTGTAACTGGGTATTTTAGGAATGAAAATTTCGGCTCCTTCCATGATGAGTAAGTTACTGAGAACGAATTCAACAGCTTCGGGCAAAGTGATGTTGAATCTAGTCATGGTTGGGTCTGTCAAATTTACAACGCCCTTTTTTTTAAGTTCGTGTAAAATAGGAACGATTGATCCGCGAGAACCAAAGACATTGCCATAGCGGACTACCGAAAACATGGGCGAATGGGCTCCAAAAGACTGATTCGCTGCGACGAAAAGTTTATCGGAACATAATTTGGTTGCTCCATACAGATTTACTGGCATAGTGGCTTTGTCAGTAGACAGAGCTATCAGTTTTTTCACGTTACAGTCACCAGCTGCCTCGATGATATTCACTGCCCCCATAATATTTGTTTTAATGGCTTCAGACGGATTGTATTCCAACGCTGGTACTTGTTTAAGGGCCGCTGCGTGTACAACAATATCAACTCCCGAAAATGCCTGTTTCAAACGCGTTTTATCTCTTACGTTACCTAGGAAAAAGCGCATACAACTTTGAGGAAATTTTTTTCTCATTAAACTTTGTTTCAATTCGTCTCGAGAAAACACAATGATTCTAGCAGGTTCAAACGGTAAGATAGTTTTAATTAACGCGTTTCCAAAAGAACCCGTGCCACCTGTGACAAGTACACTTTTACCTTTGAATTCTTCACGTAATGCATTGGCATAATTTTCGACGTTATTTGCAAAACGCATTATGAATAATATAAAACATGATTAATACAGTGTTTAACTCTTTTTTTTGGATTTATTGTAAAATGTATAGCAATTCACTATAAGTTATGTCAAATTTAACATATGATATGGAAATCCAAGGCGTACAAATAAACGAATCACAACCTCCTTACATTATAGCAGAAATAAGTTGTAATCACGTGTATAAAACAAGTGGAGAGTGGGGCCCAGCAGGTAAAAGTTACGAACGTTGTGAACAACTTTTACGTTTGGCAGCGGAGGCGGGGTGTCATGCAGTTAAGTTACAGACATATTTACCGAACACAATCACTGTGAAATCTGAAAAACCTCCTTTTCAGATTAAAGGCGCTGCTATTGAACAGTGGAACGACCAAACACTGTACGATTTGTACGAAGAAAACTACACTCCATGGGAATGGACGCCAAAACTTATGAAAGTCGCCAATGAACTAGGAATCACATTGTTTACTAGTCCATTTGACGAAACAGCAGTTGATTTTTTGGAGGAGTGCGGCGTTCCGGCTTATAAGATAGCATCTTTTGAGTCTACAGACCACGGCCTACTGCGCAAAGTCGCTTCAACCGGCAAACCGATTATATTATCGACCGGAATGAGTTCAGAAGAAGATATTGACGAATCCATAACCGTTTTGCGCGAAGCTGGCGCCACGCAAATTGCAGTTTTACGCTGTACATCAGCATACCCCGCAAAACATTCGGACGCCCACATAAGCGCCATTCCTTATATTGCGAAAAAATGGGATGTTGTTTCTGGGTTGTCCGACCACACGACTGGTATATCTATCGCCTTAGGCGCGGTAGCTGTCGGAGCGTGCATCATAGAAAAACATATTGTGTTAGACCCTACACACCCTACGGCTGACGCACCGTTTTCAATGACTCCCCAACAATTCAAAGAACTTGTCGATCAATCTAGAATTATTCATTCCGCGTTAGGTCATCCGAATAAAGCCTTTTTGCCAAAAGAAGGCGAAACGTTTTGTAAACAATACAGAAGGAGTTTATTTGTAGTGAAAGATATGGAAAGGGGCGAAACATTTATAGAGGGAGTAAACGTACGGTCAATACGCCCTTCAAATGGTCTTCACACACGTTTCTTACCGTATATTGTAGGTAAATCAGCATTGACTGGTATTGAAAGTGGTACTCCTTTAACATGGAATCACATCAGCCCAGTGATTTGTATTATAACAAGCGCTTCTAAAGAAAAAGGTATGGGTCATTTCACAAGATGTAAAGCATTGGTTGATACTTTAAAAAAACGAGGAAACCTGGTTCATTGGTATTTGGATGTCAATGACGAAGTATCTAAAAAAATAATTTCAGAACAATTACAAGATTCGCACGATTTCCTTGAACAACCGGTCAATTGGAATGCTTTGGATTTAACATGTTTTGATACAGTTTTTATTGACTCGTATGGTCCTGACGAACACGCAATACAAAAAATGTCAACACACAACAAAACTGTATTATTGGATGACCATCAACACAGAAACACCGCAAATATTCGCATTTGTCCTTTACAACAAGAAGAGCATAAAGAAACGTCATTGGTAGGCACGGAATATCTGATGCTTCGACATGAATTTACGAGTGTTCTCGAATACACGCGCGAACACTGGTTTATATGTTTTGGATGTGCCGATACAACGAACACAACTAAAAAATGTTTGACATGTTTACTTGACAGAATTTCAGATGTCAAAAATAATCCAAAACTCATCGTCGTTTCTACAGACGAAATAATTCACACTCAACAATTGCAAAGTATTGTTGAGTGTTGGCCATCTACCTTGGAATTAAAAACGAATTTATCGGCGCTTGAAATGGCGAAACTAATGAATACTTCTACAAGAGCAATCGTTAGTAGTAGCGGAGTTGCAATTGAAGCTTTGGCAATGAAGTGCCCTATTGTGACAATCAAAACTATGAGCAATCAGAAGAGACATGCTGCATACTTGCACAGAAATGGTATACCCGTGGAGACAGATATTAATAAGGCAGTTGAATTATTTTTACAAAATAAAGCATCTTTGGGCTCAGTAAATATCGACGGCTACGCAACGCAACGAATAGCTGACGAACTTATGTGTACATTTCAATTGACTAGAAGCACACTTCGTGACAAGACATTTTATCTGCGCAAAGTATTATTCCAAGATGCCCAAGATTTACTAGAATGGAGAAACGACAATTTGACAAGAAAAAATTCAATAAATACAGATGTAATCGAATTCGAGGATCATGTTAAGTGGTTATCGCGTGTTTTACAATCAAAAGACCACCATGTATTTGTAATGACTGAAACTAGTCAAAAAATTGGTACGTGTAGTTTTTTCCACACCGATTCAAATACTATTACACTATCCTGGACGATTTCGCCACAACAAAGAGGACATAAATATTCATATGTCATGACAAAAATGCTATATGAGTTGATTCCATCTGGAAAAAATATACAAGCAATTATTAAAAAAACAAATAGAGCTAGTCAACGTATTGCGAAAAACGTATTTAACATGCGAATAAACGCGACCCATGATAATGTTGATATCTGGCGATACAATTTTGAATGAGCAACTGTTAGACTATCCCCGAACGCATTGCCAAAGTAAATGCGCTTTATGACGCGGGCCATAATATTACGTATTGGACGGCCCGAGGTACAAAAACGGGGATAAAATGGTTTCGCGTCACACAAGAACAACTGGGAAAATGGGGGTAAATATCATGAATTGCGAATGAATAAACCGGCTTACGATTTAATGATTTGTGACAAAACAAGACATCCCGAGACAGAAAACTGGAACGTAGTATAACTAAATTTAAAAATAAAAATAATGTTCCTTGTTTTATTAACACTTTTTCTAAATACTGGTGGCGCTATTTTTGTCGAATACAGTTGGCGATTATCGAAATGGAACCCACCCCTCGTTATGATACTGGTCGAAAGTCTCAAATGTTTGATATCTATAATATTATGGAGGAAAACAGCAACACCATTCTCCACAAAGTACATATTCCATTTTGCCATACCAGGAGCGCTCTACAGTATTCTAAATATCTGCAGCAGTTATGCTTTTAACATATTTCCGTCGCATTTCATTATTACAGTGGCCAATCTAAAAATAATATGGTCAATGTTACTGGCGAAATACTTTTTAAAGCAAACATTTTCCAGACCACAGTGGTTCGCGGGAGCCTTAATACTCGTTGGGTTGTGCGTTATTTCCACTCAATCCGACGGTCAAGATACCAACATGTTCGTAGCTGTCGCGTATGGCATTTTTTCTTCCCTTGTTTCATCTATCACGGGGACATACTGCGAATATTTATACAAACTTGAACCAGAAGAGACCATATATGCACAAAATGTCAAGTTATATGCATTCTGCACTCTATTTAATGTATTAATATTTGCGCTACGTGGCAATATTCCAGACAACTGGCATTGGTCGGTCAATATTATTGTTATTTATTACGTGTTTGCCGGTATTGTTGTATCTTTTGTCATGAAATACCTAGGGAATGTCGTACGCAATATTTTAGGGGCTATAACGATGGTGTTGGTTTCATTATGCTCAGTGGTTCTTCTAGACAATAAAATCACCTACAACTTTATCACAGGTGCTACCATTGTCATTTCGGGGTCGTTAACGTATAATTTTAACAAACCCACTCCGACAACCGTGGAAGCCAGTAAAAACAACGAAGAAAAAGAATCGTTATTGGCCGTGCGGTCAATGGAGTGGGGTCGGCTAAAATAAAGATTATTAAATAAATCTGATAACACACAGAATAGTCGGGAACATGGTCCGCCGCCCCAATCCTTTTTTAATATTACAAATGTATTTACTATTGATTTTTCTTAACATCATGCGTATTAATCTTCGAATATATTTTACATATATCATATTATATCATATTGGTCCATGTAAAACAATTTCAGGATTTAACATCCAATTTCGTATTGCCAAGGCTTTCGTAGAGGCGTGCTTGGCAGATATTTCCGTTTCCATTAACACTCCAAAACGCATCTCCACAGGCCTTGAATCCGTAATCCCCTGTCCCAGACCACGCGCATCGTCTTGATTGCCACGTCTGTCCAGCATGAGCACCATCGCACCTTCATGAAAGCCCACACCTGTCGGTTGCGCGCCCGTCCATGTCATCCTCTTCGTTGCAGAGGATAGCCATGCCATCGTCGGCATCGGCCAAAACTTGGCTTGCAACGGCGCATCCTTCCTTTCGATGTGACATTCCCACGTTAACCCATGGACATCCGAGCACAATCGCTCTGCCGTCCATTCGGGCTTATATACCGCCCACAACTCGCCATTGTTTCGCGCATGAATGTCCACATCATAGATAAACTCAATGGTTCCGTCATTGTAGACGCGAATGCGCCTTTTTAGCAGGTCAAAGGTCGTCTCTACTTGCTTGTATTGTTTGGCGATGCACGTTGTATGTTTTATTGGTTGTAAAATGTCTTCTTTGGGTGTCACAGACATTAAATAAGCCCCCGCTACGCCTTGGCCAGGTTTGTTGGAACGCCAGACAAGTGATTCATGTATGGGTGTTTTGTTTATTTGTAAAATGTTACCATGTTTGTCAATCTTAATAGCATCAAAATGTAGGCCTGCCACCGGCACAGAAACACATGCGTCTTCTTCATAGGGCCGAATCTCATTTGCATTCATGGTGGGTGTATCTACAGAAAGAGGATTGATTAGAACATGACTACTAATGTCTAAACATGTTTTCAGTTTAGACTTCAATTCAATAACAGCCTTTTGCATCGTTTTATAATAATCTTGTACGACATGTGTTTTGGCTGTTCCTGTAATCCCATCATGATGTTGAAACAACCCCATGGCTCTTTTTTGTAAATGAATATCCACTGACGGACACTTGCGTTCTACGGCCGCTATTAACGACTCTAACAGACGGTCATATCCTTTATAAAAGATTCGCGAATTGAAGTAACCCGTCCAGTAATCTTGTTTACGGTCAGAATACGGAAAGAACGAACCTTTTAAACGTGGTACGTTTGTTTCGCGAACCGCATCAAAATATTTGGTCAGTGTCGAAAACGAGATGCTCAAGGACGGCACATTGACTTTAATCCAATCAAACATTTTCTGATAATTTGTGAATTGTTTGTGCGCTTCGTCCATCGTTTGATAGCGGAAATCATCACCCACTGGTACAAAGACATGTTTTCCGCGGTAGAGCATGGCTTTTTTGTACACTTGGTCCAGCCATGTTCTCGACCGTTCGGCGACATTTTGTTCTGTGATTTCGACAGCCATTTTGCCCCATGGGCACCCTGACCACGTTTTACCCTTTCCAATGCGCGCAAAATCAAACTGGCAACATACCGAGGGGTCAGGGCCACATGTATGAGGCCCGTCGTACGAATAGAACGGCATCATGTGCGTAAATATCTCACCGGCAGGCGTTTGCCACTGAAATTCAAGTTGTTGTTTTTCTGCCAATTGTTTTTTGACGGCATAATGCACGCGTTGAATGAGCATGCCTTTGTACCCTAGTTCTTTGAGCACTTGTGCTTGTCCCGCAGAGTGTCCAAACGGGTCAATGGCCCACGAATATTGTGGCGTGATGCCAAACGTGTTTTGAAGCCATTCGCGCCCTTCTTGAAGATGCCAACGCGTGGCACGAGCCGTGACCGACGCCTCGTCGTTCATAACCCAGCCGCCAGTGACAAAATCGAGTCGTTTTTCCGCGACCAATCGTTTGGCTTGTTCTTTTTGCTGTTGTGTGGCATCATTCCACCACAGTGAAAAATAGGATATTTCCGCCCAAATAAATGTCCGTCGTGGGTCTTCTGTTAAAGCAGCTATGACAGTATCTAAGATATGCTTTGTTTGTGTGGAATAATAGGTGTGGTACGTATTGATCCACCCGGGGTCATTGTGAGAATGTGGCACGACATGTACGGTAAGGCCGTCTTTGAAACGTCCGTCGTAATTGTAGTCCCAGCCTTGTTTCCATGGGCCTTTGTTTTCAGGGGCGTTGAAGTCGATAGCGGCGAAGAGGTCGGAAGTTTGAATGGTTTGTATATCGGCGGTCTGTTTCGGTATAAGAACAGAAAGTTCAGGAATATCGCCAATCAGAGTTATTTCTTCGTCACTCAGCACGTAATCCGGTGCGACCTGCCACAATACACCCTTTGCCGTAAATCCTTTTACACCAATATGTTGTATTAAAGAAGGTTTTGGCGAAATTATGTATTTTCCTCTGGCTTGTATATGTTCCACAATTGCCGCGTCCCAGAAATTTAAATCTCCCTCCGTCTCAACGCTTGTCAAAATTGGTTGTACAAAAGTTTTATATAACTCTCGAGTAAAACAGTAATGTATACCACCGCCACAGTTTTTTAAATAATGGTCATCGAATTCTTGGACAACGCAGTGTTTGAGATGGTTCGCTTCATTAAAAGCAGAAACAATATCACTCGGATACTGTTCTAACAAACGTATAGATTCTTTTAGCCAGTTGTCTTTGACTAACACATCAGAATCCAGATTACATATGATATCATATCCATTATTGTATAGCCAGTCATAACCTTCCATGACTGACTTTCCGATGGGTTTGTGTGATACATGTTTAATGGAGTGTACAACATTTGTAAATCCTTGAAATGCCTGACCGGTATCTTGTACAAGCACCAAATCTTCCGTACGCGATTGCATGCTCATTATTTTTAGTAACTCGTGTCGGCCGTGGTATGGGAGAACAACACCTATTTTAAGCTTTATGTATTTGATAGGTATTTTACTGGATGACTTTTTGCCGAAAGTTGACACTTTAGGCAAACTATCATAAACGTCGTGTTTTTGTAAAGGCAACTGTGATTTTTCACGCACGGAGAGCGTTTTAACAGGCTCAAGACCGAAAGGACGATGGTCTTCGTATCCGACACGTATGTTCATGTGATGTTTGGTAATTGGTATTGTACCATATATTTTCCAGGTCAAAATAGTCATAGCTGCCTGGTCCCATCTGTGATTGCAGTGGTTACTTCCTCTAGGTGATATACAATCCCTTTTCAATGCACAGTCGGCCCATTCTTGAACAAAAGTATTTGCCTTTGGGTCACCAAATTTTAAGCCAAGCATAGTACCAGCGGCATTGTTTCTCAAGGCCCATATTTTTTCAAAATCATGTAATGCAAAGTATGACCTCATTCCTGGATGCGTCCAATCTTCAACTCTTTGTGACGATAAAATTTCAACAATACCCTGTCTGCATAAATTGTTATATAATTCGTCATAAGCAGAGTCTTTTTGTGGATGAACTCCCGTATCCATCCATAACACAAGTCCCCTTTGCTTTTCAAACACGTCACGTGTAATGATCGGCTTCCAGGCATAACTTCCTGCGTAATATTTTTGCATATTAAAATGTTCTGGATATTGGTCGAATGCAAATATTGGCCAGTTGTGTACCCATGGATATTTATCCATTAGGTATTTGCGACCCGCTATTGACATTCCCAAATCGTATACAATTATTTGGACATCATATTTTTTGTGAGCGACTGCGTTGTTTTCCAAAAATAAATCTAGGACACGTTCATGCGTTTTGTCAGCAGCTGTAACCATTGTTTTCGACATCGCCGCACAATCGCCCGTCGTTGATACTATTGTTTTTGTGAAATGTTTTATATCTGTTTCTTCAAGTCGTTTTTTTCGCTGTTGATTTAAGATATCAAAGTCGTGAACACCAGTATCCAAACTTCTACAATCGACAACATTTGGTTGTGTTGAATACGCCGCACCCAAACCACAGGCATAGCATTCTGTACAATATCCAACGCAAATTCCATTTATTAGAGGTATTCCTCCATCTAACGGATCGCCACTTTTACATGAATGGCAACGTGGACTCATTTCAGGTTTCGCATAATCGGTCGTCTGAATTTTGACTGAGTCTTTCTTCGTTGATTTTTCGCGGAATACATGTCCTTCACACTCACATTCATTGCAAACACCGGACTCTAAACAATGACATGTTTTACATTGGAAATCGTTTCCTAAATAATTCAATGCATTTTTCTGATGGCGATATATTTCCACGCTAAAAGAGGAACCTTCATGACCAATGAATTGTTGGGCACCACTGCATATATACATATCAACTGTAGAATCCACATTAGAGTTCACATCAACTTGCTGTTGATATATAGACGTGTCCAGAACATTGATAATTGAATCGTAATCCCCTATGCTATCTTTTGAGACATATATAGCATCCCATTTTGTAGTTGTTTGTACAAATTCTTGTTTGGTTAAATGTGGACAGTTATTTTGGACAATAGGTACAGACTGGTTTAACCAACATTCATTTGGACCATGTGTTCTCAAATGAATGCATTGATATTTGTCAGGAAGATTTATTTCTGCTTTGACAGCTGTTATTCTTTTATGAACCATTGACGAGGGTAGTAACGGCTCAATGTAATACGGGAATACTGGATGCAGCCATGTATATGTAGAACTGAAGAATCCGCTTTTGATTATTAAATGCATATCTTGGCCAAAAAGAATATCGATAGAAGAAACAATGTCACCCGATATCATCTTATCTACAATCTGGACGTCTGCAGGGAATGTATGTAGTGGAACCAACATGTTGCTCTTTTTAATAAGCAACACGCGCTTGGAATAACGTGCAATTGCTAGACAATGGTAAAAAGCCACACGTTGGTTATTAATTGCACCGCCGCCCGGTCCACAAGAAAGTGTTTTTACGGTAGGAACAAGTTCTGATTGTTTAACCTTCATACGTTTTACACGCAACAATCCGTATGTTTTAATCTCTGAAGCAATAATTTCATACTTTAAATCGCTTAATCCGGATGTAAAATCATTAGTATTGGCGACGTTTTTGTGAAATTGTTCCGTTTCGTCAAGACCCATAACACGAGGATGTTTTAATTCTTTGTATCGGCCAACTTCTGGTGGCAACCTATCATAACCCCCGTGTTTTTGTAAACGCAAAGCCATATTATCGTCTTCGCGACCCCAACCACCAAAATTGTTCGAATACCCGTTGATTTCTTGGTATTTTTGTCTCGTAATCATCAAAGCACCCCCGACATTGCCAGAAGGGCCTTTTTTATAATTCCATTGTGATGTAGATGTTAATAAATGTGTAGGACGCTTCTTAAACGCATAATCATTCGACTGATTTTCCGGAATTTGGTCCACATCATGCAACACAAAGTAGTCGCTGTTCTGAGATTCTTTAAACCCAACGTTAAATAAAAACCCCTTATTGAATGTACCTTCCTGTGATTGTTCCACAATAATGACATCGGCAGGCATCTTCAAAAATGACGACATATATTCGAGCCATTCTCTCAAATTCTTTTCACGCCCCGACCCTTGACTTTTTTTATCAGATATTTTTTCCCTGAAAGGTATCAGAATAGTTAAACGATGTTTTTCAACAAGAGGCGTTTGAAGCCGTGGCATTTTTGAACTGGAATAGTGAATATTCGGCCTCCAAGTTGCAATATGTTCAAACAATTTTACTGACGCATGCGAGGGAGCGACCCATTCCACTATTTCTGCACCGTCCGGAAGCCATATCAAATGTGTTAGACCTGCACCATGAACACCACGCAAACTCTTTGCATTCGCAATCAATTGAACTTGCTCTTTAAAAGTCATTGTTTCGAGTTGAACCACTTTAGACGACGGGAACATTTTGTCCAAATGTTCAATAATTCGGTCGTTTTTGGAATCCGGTTTATGACGAGGATGTGCCCTGTAATCGTTACGGTCAATCACGACATCTTCTGTCAATGATGCACTGATACCATAAGCAGACAAAACGCGTTGAACAAACCTGTCCATGATGCCGCATCTTCCCGAAGGCATATCCGTATTCCAAACAGGTGTATTTTTAGGAACCCAGACCGCATTTTCAAAACACACGTGGCCCGAAAATTCAGATACATATCTTGTACGTGCTGAAAATATTTCACCCCAAGCGTCATCGAGATGGCCCCGCGCATGACCATCTAACCACACAATTGTGACTTGGGGCGGGTTTCCAATGGTTTCCAATGTCCAATGTACGTTAAACCAGTCGTTCATCGTATGCCATAAATTAGCATATTCTATCCTTTCGAAAAATAACGTTGTGCCCGTAATTGTTTGTTCACAATTATGTTTTTTTGTCATTGCTGCAGAAATAAGCTTCTTATGATGCCACTCATTAGGCCCATGAGGTATGTAAGGTATACCAATTGAATGTTTGTCTAATCTAACAAATTCCGCGTTTTCAGGACGGTCCAATACATCTCGAATTTTGGAACCGCCTTTTGACACATGGATGTCATTTGTATTCATAGACATCCAATCAAACTTACATAACCAAGCGTCTGATGCCGCGTGATGACGACATCCGCCGACATTTGACCATTGTAAACACTTGTCTTCTTCACCCATACAATGCGCCCAATCTTTCGGGTGTCCCCAACCACCATTTGGTTTTGTATGTGCTGTCAACCACTTTTTCTTTGTCGTGTCAATAACCAATGGTTTTGCAAGCCATCGTTCAACATTCGCACAAATGCCTTCAATTTGATCAGGGGTGCATGCTTTATCACGACCACCCGCATCCCAACCACCACAATCGCCCACATGCATGGACAGTGATACAGATGGCACCACCGCTTCATTTGGCCCATGACCGTGCTCTTTCATCCACGCAATCGTTTGATCCCAATTGTAATCGTCATGTTCGCAAAATGTCTTCGAGTCAATCGCCTGCCACTCTTTTGCAGACATGCACCACGGCACCGCAATCTCTTCCGGTGTCAGTTTTACATTGCCCTCTTTGTTTTTGTCAAGCCACTCAAACGCTTGTGGATGTATCACTGTGTCGTCCTCGAGTACACACACGCGCTCCGGCTTGCGAGCCCACGCCTGCTTCATCATCCACCACCAATGATGCTTTAAACATGTGGCCCATGGAGACCGCGGATTCCCATACGTATCGCCCTTATAATTCTCGTTAATCGATTCGTCCTTGGCCGGGAATTGATTGGGATGCCGAGAACACGACCAGGGGTGTTCAATCGCCTCTACAGTATATTTTTTCAAGACCGAATCGATTTCAGCAGAATCTGCGTCCTTTGAAACCAATATTTTGGTAGCTTCGTGAACAGACAACGACTTTAATACGAGGTCCAAAGACCAGGCGCGCTTGAAGGCGGGAATGACCCAGAGAATGTCACCTCGGCGTGAAATCTTTTTCAGTGCCGTAGCTACCGGTTTGACACCTTTTAAAAAGTGTTCGGCTTTTCGGCGAATATCCGCCGCCAACTCTCCCATCGGAAATCCCACCGACTTTTCAGCCGTTGATTCGTGCGACCACGACCCATACATACCAATGTGCAGAACAGCAGACTCTTTCAAAGCCTCCATCGGCACTTTATTTTTCGTACACCACTCCGACCAACCCCAATCAAATCCACCATCGCGATTTGGCATCGCCGCCAACATCCTTTTCGCTAACGCACGACGCCACACCGTGCCCGCATTGCCCATCGACGACATCGTGCACAAGACGTCGCCACAACTCAACGATTTGTGCTTGGGAGTGCCGGAACGGTATAAGGACAGTAGACCAGTCGATTTGCGCAATCCTTTTTGCAAAGAAGACCACCACGTTGGTGCAACAACTTGGTCCGAATCCAACAGCACCAATACATCAAACTTGGAAGAAACAAATTTCTCCAAAATATGACGCGCCATCGCATCGGGACCTTTCTTTGTCTTGACCCCAACTACTGATTGAGCCTTATTGTCTATCCACCGATTCAAATCCGACAACGACATTTTTGTTGAAGCATCGTCAAAAATAAATATTTTTGCTTGGTGTGTAGACTCTTTCAAAGCTTTCAGTGTCAATTGTACATAACCTGGTCGGTCACGAGTTGCCATGCCCAACATTACAGTCGGCTTGTTGGACACTATATCAGAGGACCAACCAGGAACGGTTGGTTTCGCCGGCAAAGCTGCCACCGCTGCCACTCGGAGCCCTGGTTGAGAGGCGGCTACAACCGCACACAGGGCGACTATCCAGTTATCACTGACCCTCTCCCGATGTACCACGCTCTGATAACTCTGAGAATCGTAGGCGCTTTGACTCAAACGCTCAGTCTTGGTGCCAAACGGGTAATAAGCCACGACACATTGGTCACGAAACTGAAAGTGTACAAATTTGCCAACCGTCTGAGAATAAAAGTAATTCTCGTACAACTCGACATCGTGTTTGCAAGTGTCGTGGCATTTGCTCTTGCTATCCGCCAACGATGCCGGCCAGAACCGCTCACATCGACCTTCGACGCACGTCTGAAGGGACTGGCAATGTCTATCAACAGTACACCCCACTTCTTCTCGTGCCCAAATCGGCCACTCTTCCGGTACTTGAGAGACCAATACAAATGTCAACAACAAAAATATACATATTACACACATCATTACTAATCGTATCCATTTTAATGTAATGTACATATATCTACAATGCGACTTCTCCCTTTATAGGAAATTTAACGGTTTTAGGGGATTGGCCACCAGTGGAGGTGTCAATTCTATTGCAACTTGGTTGGATTTTTTCTTGTAAACATGGGGGGCAGCAATGCTCAAAATCAACAGCACTACGGAGACATACTGAAGCAAATTGACATCGATTTGATTGGCCAGTACAAAGGCTGGGCAAACCTCCTCGTACAATTGTGTCTGGCCCAGGGTTGCACCGACCGCAACCAACCCGCCAGTAATAATAACAACCCACACAAACAAACTGAGCTTTTCAACCACTGGCCACTGCCTTCGTTTGGCCAACAACCATAACATGTTGGACAGAAATGACCCGGCCAAACATCCTCCAGCCACAGAAGGCGCAAACCCCAACATCTGGTCCTCACACACGCCATCTAATCGAGAATATAACCACAGTTGCAGCGCCGCGGCAGATGCAATGCACAATCCAACAATACTAAAAAAAATAGACTTTTGCATTTATCTAATAAGGTCGAGTTTATATACTACACTTTTGGTCAAGACTGTTGAGTTCGAAGAAATTTCCTACAAGCATTTTGATGGTGTTGAAACCCCAACTCCAAAAATGCTTCTGCGTCTAACCTGGCGAGTTGTGGGCGGTGTACAATCCCGAATGGACGGCAGAGCGATTGTGCTCGGATGTTCACGTAAGATTTTTTGAAAAAAAAAGTATTTAAAGTCAGACTTATTATTATTATGTTCAACTTTGTAATATGGCCTATTCTCCTTATTTTTTCTTATATTCTAAACAATTGGCCAACGTCATTTCCACGAAATCAAAATCAAAATCCCGATATGTTTTGGTCAGCGATTTTAATCGCCGTTTTATTCGCTATCACAACCCTTACAAAATCTGACAAAGACCATTGTCTATCGAGAGACCAAACAAATGAATGGAAAGGTTTTATGCAAATCGCCTTTATTTTGTACCATTATTATCGTGCTACCTATGTCTATAACGAAATACGTGTTTTTGTGACCTGTTATGTGTGGATGACTGGGTTTGGAAACTACCTCTACTTTACGCGCAAGAAAGATTTTTCATCGCAGCGAATTGTGACAACGCTTATTCGAATTAATCTACTCACACTCGGACTAATGCTTGTCAATCAAACCTCAATGATGCTCTATTACGTTGTTCCGTTACATACTCTTGCTTTTGGTTTTGTGTATGTGACATGTTGGTTCCCTCGACAAAAAATTGCATTAGGTGGTGCACTCGTATTCTTAGTATTACTGTTTGAGGTCATCAAACCACCTTGGGGACACGAAATCGAATTTCGATTTGGTCTCGATAAATATAGTGCGTGGTGGGGAATGGTGTGTGCGTATGGATACAAAAATATAACACATGATTGGAAGACAGGGTTACTCGGTATATTTATGTTATTAGGGTGGTTTTGTGGTCAAATGGGTCAAGACAAATATGCTTACAATCGCTGGCATCCCTACATCTCCATTATTCCTATCGTTGGATATGTATTGGTACGAAATTGTCATCCGATTTTAAGACGAACGCATTCGAGTGCAATGGCATGGGTTGGACAACTTACTCTTGAAACATACGTATTGCAGTTCCACATTTTTATGTGTCACAATGTCCAACATATCATTGTATTTTTTCCTGGATTCCCCGTTACCAACTTTATCGTCGTCGGAGCACTATTTGTGGGTGTGTCGTGGGTGGCACGTGAAGCCACTATCGATATACAAAAGTGCGTCTCTAAAAAAATGGAAAAAACGGAATCCAAATATACACCGGTAGCCACCGAAGAAGAAAAACAAATGACATCCGTTTAATTGTTATTACCAACCGAACGTCACCACACAGTAATTGTTGTCCCGTCCTTTGTTTTCATCTTTTTCAGTGAGCCCGAACGAGCATTGATTAACCAAAAATCTAACTTGTTGTCCATTGTGGCCGCGTCCTTGACACACAGCACAAAAAGAGCGGCTTCGCAATCGGACCATCCATAGTGTGACCCACTGCTCAGCGTGGTCGTGACGCGTTTGTGTATCGAGTCGAGTTCACCGTTCGCATACAAATGGCCATATTCTTGTTTTGCGTGCTCGCGTAGACTCTCCATTATATTGGTGACACTGCTCTCGTCGGTGGCATTGTTACTGCGCAAGTCTTCCAACAACATTCCGTGAAGAAAAACAACTTGTTCCCAAACATCTCTGTCGTTGTTACCTCTATCTCTCAATTCATGGTACACTTTCCCCTCCAATGTTTCTTGAATTTCCAAACCACTTTCCGCACGACTCCCATTTCCTTGAAAGGTGACTGAGGATTTCGAACGATATACAAAGAGCGTCAATGCTTTGGCCAAGACATCGACGGTGGCATCGACGTCGATAGCGACGTATCCGGTATGGCGACCCGAGCGCAGTGTGGCGTCAGAGAGTTTTTCTTTTGACTTTTTCGACTTTTTTGGTTCGGAAGGCAGAAATGTACGATACATTTTTTACACTTTGATGACTGTTTATATAGGTGCAAAAAACAATTTTTATCTTTTAGTTACTGCAATCGGAGTGACTTTCTACAAGCATTTTGATGGTGTTGAAACCCCAACTCCAAAAATGCTTCTGCGTCTAACCCAACCTCTGCACATAAAGATACCAACTCTTGCTGTTCGTGTTCGTCTTGGAAGGCATCCACAAATTTCTGCCCAATGGCTTGCTCTTCGAACTGTTTCAAAGCCGTTTTCAGGACATATGAATGACGGGCGACATTTTTGCATGCCTTTTCCATCGGATGCCACATTGTTGTCCACCATTCTTCAAAATTGTCTGACGGGGCAGTTTCTTCCAGCACGTTCATGAAAGAAGTAACAACATCCCATTCAGTCATGGGTCTGTTGCTTCTTCGTGTAGCTCCACTTGTAATACCTAATATGTTTATCATAAGTTAAACATTCAAATCCAACGGTTTTTGAAGCAATAGTTCCAAAAAATCCGTGACATTTTTGCTGGGGGACGATTGAACCAGAGCCCATCTTGCTCGAAATGTCTCTAACCAATGTTTGTCGTTTGTTGGCAAGTAGCTACGAACAGAATTGTTTGGAAGCTCCCACAGACCAGTTATGGAGGCTATTTTCGCCACGGTTCCTATGGTTTCCCACTCCATTGACAGTTTACTGTTGTTGTTTGGCAAGGCACCAATTTTTTTGGCAGGAATGTCGTCCATAATTTTGGTCAAATCTTCAGCGACTGACAGCGGTCGCTGGTCTTGTTCCAAATTGTCCACTTTGTTCAACAATTTCCAAGCAATATCTCTACGGGCAACAGCTCTACTCAGACGAGACATTGGTCAATTCGTTGCAATCTTATATACCATTTTTTTCTGTTTTTTTCTGTATATAGCTGCTCTTTTTCATGTATCCATGGGGTGCGTCCATCCTACAACTCTGACTCCGGATGTATTGGTTTTGCAACATTTGGAAAAAACTGCTACCCTCCTGCCGATTGGCTTCTCGACGGGTACCCAAATCTACGTCGACAACTGTTCAGTTGTATGGAAAATATCTCGAAAAACAGACCCAGCGGCCGTCCAGCGAATCCACACGAAAAATACTTTAATCATATCTCTTCCGGCCTGTCCGTACATTCGGACTCCTACGTCAGTCAAAAAATTGACGAAAAAAGTTGTTTGTACGTGTACGCCCTTTGTAGGTCCCGATTTGTTTGAGTGGATTCAGACTCCCTTTTCTTGGGACCAGGCAGCTGCTTACCTGGAGGACATTTGCAATGGCATTCGTTGGTTGCATCGTCACAACATCGGGCATGGCGACATCAAACCTGAAAATGTGGTCATTGGTACAAACAATGCGCAACTCATCGACTTTGACTTTTCGGGCCCATTCAAAGATTGGAAGTATTGTGGAACACCCACTTATATTGCACCACTCGAAATTGTGAAAGAGTGGAACCACATCTCCAGGAGAATGGATGTGTACGCATATGGAAAAACTATTTTAGTTGTATTGTTTTTTTATTCGGTACACACCTCTTCAAAAACAGCAAGGTGGCTCTACGAACCGTACATTAATGAATTGTCGAGACATACATACACTGGTAAACAGAAAAAATGGGGCGATTTAGCTTTTCAATGTTGTCGAAAAGTACCACCAATCAATGTTAGTCTCCATCAACCCGCGCCGTGGGATTTAGCAACACAAGCTAGTATATAAACACTGATTGACGGGAGAAATGCAAACTGAAAGGGTACAGATTTGTTCCAGAAATTTGTTGAAAAGGGGATTTTGTGCTTCTTGGTACCACACACTGGACGAAGAAGCATCGGTAGACAATGTCTCCGTCCTCTTTGCTCGATTCATGCTGACTGGTGAATTGACAGACATCCCCTTGCTCAATTCCGCTTTCAATACATTGAAAAACGAACAACAGGAATGCATGTTTGTGTTTATGCGACGCCACACCAATCAAGTACTCGGTATATTGCGTTCGACGAAACCCCTGTTTTCAAGCAGAGAACACCAGTTGCTCAAACAACTGGGACAGGGGCCCCTTTGGAACCTGCCCATCTGGACCTGGACAGAACACCACCATCACTTTGAGCAAATGATGGAACAACAATGCCGGGCCAGAAACATCAAAGGAACATGCATGGGCATGTGGTGCTATCGGTGACCCATTGGTTTCCCGTTGGGTTTGCGGTTGAACATTTCCAATGCGTGAAAATGTTCCTCCAAACAAAGAGAAAATTCCTCCCATTTCACCAGATTCACATCTATTTCATTCAAAATCTCATCAAAAGTTTCTTTTTTAGCAGATGATGAAGACGAACTCATTGTTTACCAATTAGTTCAGTCACAATAGTGATCAATACAACATCCAGTAAAATTTATTTGATTTTTATTTATTTGATTTTTACTACTATTTAAATACACGAATGTAAAAAAAAAAATGCATCGTGGGTTACCTGATAAAAACAATCTTGTCCTAAGACTGTCCGAACTTGATATGCACATTGCCAATCTACCAGAAACACTCCAAATACCGGAACTGGACATTCAACATATTCATTTCTTTATTCAACAGACAGACTTGTCTGACAACAGGGCTGTGCGCCGCACCATTGCTCGTATCCATTATATCTTTTCACGGTTTCAAATCCAGGACAAACATACAAAACAGTTGATTGGCCAAATCCTCGATAAATCAACCCTGGAGGACGAAGAACCACCGCATCAACTCAACAAGCTAATCGCATACATGACTGTCATCGCTGACTTTCTCAAACCGACCGACACTGCCATTTCCAAAGTACAACGAATTCAAAGTCTCTTGCATCGTGCGGACAATGGTGAGAAAATATTGGGCCAAGTACATCGGGAGTTTTCAGAGATACATTTTCGCAACAATGCAGTATTGCAAAAATTGGCTGCAAATGTCCTCCATCAAACTCGACCATTTGGACATCCGACACAACCAACAACAAGAGACACTCGTCCCGCAAAAAAACGAATCCCTTGCAACGTTCGCAATTTGCAATGGATTGAAGAACTGTCCGACGAAAACAAGCTTTTCATACAAGAACAAATACATGATGCAAATTTGCACTATGGTGGCAATCTTAACAATCCCAGAATGATTCCGTACGTGGAAAAACTGATAAACCCCACATTTCGACGGTCCGGCAACACAATGACGGTCGAACAAATTGAAGACTGTATATGCTGGTATCGACTGCACGGCAATTCATTTACACCTTCACCAACCCCACGCAAATCAATTCCACCCAAAACATCCAGAGCGAGAAAGAAACAGAATAACTACATATTCACCGATGGTAGTGGCAACAAAACAGTGCGCGACGCCGAAACGGACAAAATTATTCACTACTTGCCTCCACCACTTTCCGACGAAGACGACGAAGACATCGTACATCCTCCATCGCCCTTATCTCCGCCAAATGTCTTCGTCGAACCAATCGTCGAACCAATCGTCGAACCAATCGTCGAACCAATCGTCGACGACGAAGACGACGACGAAGACGACGACGAAGACGACCCTTTCGCGGCGGTGTCACTGCTCGTCGACTCAATTGGACAAGATAAAATTCGAAATATTTTGCAGACTGCCTCAACTAATTTCGACGGTGACCTCAATCAAGCTGTTCCATATATAACCACTGCTTTGCAGTGCACCGCCAAACAGAGTCAGGAGATTGTCGAGTGGTTTCTGAATACGGGACCCAAACGACACAAACACAGGTACAATGCTCACGCAGGGGTGGTTAAAATGGTTACTCTTGCGAATCCAAAGTCCAAAGGTGCCGTGGCGTCATTATTGAAGAAAAAAAACCCTCGCAAACTGGTGCAAACCGATAAAAGTGTCGCTACCTATACATTTATGGTAAGGGGTGGTGCCCATCCCAAACTGGCGTCAATCTCTGCTTCTGACGTCTCTGTAGTCGACATTGATTTCATGGACCCTCCCGTTCAACTGTTTCACAATTGTCTGATACAAGTCAAATACCCCGATATTGGATGGTGGACTGGTCGTTACTTTGAAGAGGACGCGTCTGAAGAAAAACTGCAACAAGTTAAGGCCAAATACGATCAACAAATTGCGGTATTAAAAAAAGAAAAGGAAGAGCTTCGAAAAGAAAGGTCGTTGTTGTCGAACAGTTCTGGACGGCGTGAGAAACATCAACAAGTGCAAGCCAAAAAACAGGAAATCAAAAGGACAAAAGAAATGGGAACTAACGATTACCTTATATTAAAAAGGGGACAATATGTTATTGAGGACATCGGTCAGATGGCCAACCTGGACATTACACCCTTTGACGTTGAGGAAGACGAATGGCGTTTTCCACAATGTCCCTTGATAGAAATGGAGAGTGACATTGCGGTACTGCAGGACGATGGTACTTGGGAGAATGTCATTGTGACACAATTGGGACAGGCGGACGATGCGTTTGACGCGCCAAACCATTGTGTGCTGTACGAAACCGATGCTGTGAATTCACCGGTTTTGATGTTGGACACTTGGTTGCAGCAGTACAAATTTATAAACAGTGACGAACTGTCTTCTGACGAGTATACACCCACAATGGACGAAAATCGTTCCGACGAATACATCCACCATGTTGGGGAGCATGTGAGTTACATGGACAAAGAATGGAAGGTGATTGGTATTGTTGACGACGGGTCTTCGGATTATCGGTATCAACTCACTTGTCTGGACGATGGCGAACAGAAAACATTGACTGCGTCAGAGTTTGAGAACGAGTGGCGACCGGACTTTTCGAAAGACCAACAAGTTGTGTACGATGACAAAGTTGTCACGATTGTAGATATTAACTACGAGGATAATACGTACACCGTCGATTCCATCGATGCTTTGCAAAAAGAAAAGAAGCGGACAAAAAAAGATAAAGGAATACTTCAGCACGAGATACAAAAGTTGAAGGATGAACTAGAAATTCTTGAAATTGAACGTGATGCGGTTCCATTGGCCGAGATTCAAACAATTCGAACGTTGGAGTTGATTAAAGACATCAACAGTAAGTCCCAAGAAACATTGAGCAAAAGTAAAGAGTTGAAAGCGATTGCCCAACATCTCAAACAGATAAGAAAGACAATTAGCAGTGGAAGCGTGGTGTCTGATTTGGCAGAAGAGCAGTTGACAAAATTGGTGGATATGAATTACGAAGTCGGTACGTATGTCGTGTACAATTATGACATCTGTCAAATTTTGTTGGTGGACCACGTCGAGATTAGTTATGTGTTGGATTGTGGTGATACGGTGACTGACGTTGACTTGGACAAGTGGTGCGTGGTCGAGGAGAAGGATGGTAGCCATACAATATGGAGAATTATGGGTCATACTGCTAAACGTTTTAAATTGTTCAATCCGAAATGGGAAAACAATCCTGACAACAATCCGAATTGGACGAACAGTAAACACAAGAAAAAAAGAGAAATTGAATTGACGTCTAAAAACGTAATAGAACAGGTTGGTGTTGGTGCTTTTTTAACGGACAAAGTGGGAAACGAAGACGATGGTGCCGACAACGGTACTGATGTCATTGAATTTAGCCCTGGCGACACGGTTGTGGTTGGTTCTGGTTACGTCGGGACAATTATGGAGAAAGTACCAGGAAAAGTATTGGAGAATGACATGTACCGGATTCGGATTGACAGTCATCCTCCCATACCTTGGTACCGTCCGACTGTGGTACCCGCAACGGCGGTGGTGGGAACTGTTGGTCTCTACTCTGTGTCTGAGATTGACTATCCGACGACCGAACAAACGGAAGACTCTGACGAGCAGGTTAGTGTTAATGACGTGGTGGTTCACGACGGTGTTGAATGGGTAGTGATTGACATTGTTGACAATGTGGTACATTGGGAGAGGGTTGAAGTAGCGGACTCGGACGGGTCATCGGCGGAAGAGGATGATGATGATATTGCCCTTGAATGGGATGTGTATTTGGAAGAGAACGACCGAGTCATGATTGTGAGGACCAAAGAGATTGCGCATGTCCGATTGATTGATTACGAGGACGAGAAAATAGTGTTGGACAATGGCAAAAGTTATCGTCAGTCGGAGTTGTCCAAGGTAGAGGAAGATGATAAAGAATCGGAGGGCGAAGATGTGTCTGACGACGAACAATCGTCCGGCAGTGATGAAGACGATGATAATTAGTATTTATTTTGACGGATGTTTGATATCTGTAGTACCTACAAGTTCAAAGGGTGTTGGCAATGGAGTGGGTGGTGCAATTGCGTCAAAGTAGGCCCCGTTGTTTGTACGTTCTCGTTCTTTCAATAAAAAGTCACATTTGTCTAATTCTGTGTTGAGGATGTCAAAGGCGGAGTTGTCCTGTTTGTGTGACAGCCAATGTTGCATGATATAGATGGACGAGCCGTACTGCGAGTTGTCCCATAGAATATTGGACGAGTAGTAGTATCGCAATGTTTCACAGAGTGGAAGTATATTTGGTTGCACGTCTGGCCAAAAGGCAATGCTTTCTGCAGCTGATTTCACAGCTCTTTGTGTGATGGTGTAAAGTGTACCGTTTGTCAAATTTTTCGCTATTCCAACAGACACCATGGCCAGATGTTGAAGACACTTGAGATAAGAAATGGATGCGCTGTGCCAGTCTTCTTGCAGAAAAAAATGATTGTCTTGTGGATTTTTCCATTTCCATTGCCGTATTTGTTGAATGATTTGTTCGTGTTGTTGAACTGCAACTGCAAAGGTTGCATTTGCAGTTTTGTAGTCGGGCAGTTGTTTGGTACCTGCAACCAGCAACAGATTGGACAGAGCCAACCTGGCCAAGATTGCGTCGGTTTTCCAGCAGGACGAATTGATTGCACAGTCGTCCACTGTCCACGAAAACAGAGGTATTGTTTCCAACGGTACATGACGTTCTTGGATTAACATTGTGGCGACATCGTCAAAATCGTCGATGTACGAGGTCAGTTGCGAGATTAAGTTTGAATCCGACTCACGTGAATCCAGTAGCTGTTGTATGGACATTCTTTTTCGAGTCAATGCAATTGCACCTTTCCAATCTTTAATTTTTTCAAATTCAATGGTATGGCGGATGTGTATATTCATTATTACCGATTGGAGCAACCGTCTTAAATACAGTAAAAATAACATCTATTGCTTATATTATAATTACAATAGATGATTGTATACTCTGAACCAGAGATGTCTAAAAGACGTCGATTACTGAGCAATGACAGTTTACCGACCACTATATTTGACCCTGTTCACCGAGAGTACGAGTTGGCCGCTGAAATTATGGATATCATCAACACAGGTGTGTTTCAGCGTCTCCGTCGTTTGAAGCAGTTGGCCACAACTCATTGGGTGTGGTTGGGAGCGACTCATACTCGTTTTGAGCACTCTATTTCGGTGGCATATTTGGCTGGTCATTTGGCCACAACTTTACAAAGAAAGCAGCCGGAATTGTGTATCAGTGACCGTCAAATTTTGTTGGTGCAGTTGGCCGGGTTATTGCACGATGTGGGTCATGGTCCCTTTTCCCATTTGTTTGACGACGTGTTCCTGTCCAACAGCCATTCACCGATGGCACATCACGAGCAACGGTCGGTGGCCATCGTCACACAATTGCTCACAGAGTCGGCTTTTTCCTATACGGCCGAAGAAATTGCCTTTGTGCAGTCGTTGATTGCGCCCAGCAAGGGTCAGGAAGGATTCCTGTATCACATTGTGGCCAACCAGGTGAATCACTTGGATGTGGATAAGATGGAATACATCAAGCGCGATGCCCGAGCGTGCGGGTTGTCGTCGGGCGGGTTTGATACCGATACCATGCGTATTATAAACGCTGCTCGAGTCATTGATGGCCATATCTGTTACCACAAAAAAGTCTACGAGGACATTTACAATTTGTTTCAGACACGCTATCGCCTGCATACGACGGTGTATCGGCATCCTGTCGTGGTCGCAATTCACCATATGGTTGCGGATGCCCTTCGTGCCTCGGACATACCTCTGGAACAGTCGATTGAAACATTGACGACTTTTTACAAATTTGACGATGGTATTTTAGATACGTTGCGCCACAACGACACAATGGCGGGTGCCATAGTTCGACGCATTGACGAAAGAGATTTGTACAAAGTGGCGGTGACTTACAAAAGCACCAAGCCATGGGAGACCGCGCCAATGTCGTCGGCTTTGGCGACCGAGGAGATAGCTGCTTCGGACATCATAGTCGACTGTTCCTGTGTTGGTTTTACAGGAAAGGCAGACGGCCACCCCATGGACAATATTCGTTTTTACGACAACAGTCGCAACACGAAATCGTTTGTGATTACTCGCAGGTCGGTGTCGACATTACTGACGCCAAGATACTGCGAATACTGGACCAGAATCATTGTCAAGTCGGAAAAACATGTCGCGACTGCCCAAAAATCATGGGAAAGATGGAAATGTGCTCATCGACAATGAAAAAAAACAAAAATGTTGTACATAATCCACAAAAACAACAAAAAGTGGTATAAAGGTCACCTAATTGTAGATAAACATGTCTGCAATCGCTTCATCCATCCCTAAATTACAAACAACCAAAGCAAGTTCTAAAAAGACTCGTAAACAGCGCAAGATGGAAAAAGAAGTCAATGGTCTTCAAGAAAAAACGACGTCAATTTTACCGGCCACGACCTTTAAACGCATTGTCACACAAGAGGGTCGCAGACACGCTACGGAGCCACTGAGATGGAACGCCGATGCGGTGCAAGCACTTCAAGCTGCCTCTGAAAACGAATTGACGACTATTTTTACTGGGGCTGCTTTTTGCGCTGCCATTGCTAAACGGGATACCATCACCAGAGAAGACATGAGAAACTTTCAAGCGTTGCGCCAATTGAACTAGACAACTGGCGAATAAATGTATTTAAACAACTGTACAAATAATTAATGTCCATTTTAAATTGTTTTACTCGTTTAACGATTGTAAATTGTACTGGCCTGACTGCGGTTTTTAATATCGAACCAGAGGACTCTACTATGAGAATTCAACCGGTTGGCAGTGCCCATGTCAATGCTACTGTGGGTACAAGTGCGGAAAGCGTGAGCGACTGGGTTCACGAATGGTTTAATTTGCTTAGCTATGGACCCACCTATCGGGAAATGTCCTGGGAAATTTCACCATCTTCCACAGAAACAACTCGTTTTCAATTGAGTTCACCGATTAAAGTGTCTGTCCACTGGGGAGACCCATCGGTTTCCTGGGAAAAACACATGGATGGCCAGTGGACCATCGACATTTCCAAAGCAATTGACGTGACCTTGTTTTTAAAGTGTGACATTGGGCAGTACAGCAAGCGCCAGAGCCAAGTGGGAAGGCCTTCCGAAATATCCGCAGTACACCTCCTACCTTATTTGGAAATAGCTTGCGACGACGAAATACCCTTTGTCATTCAACAAAAGCCCGTAGCCCAGATGTTTTGGAGACCTGGAATAAATATAGAACATATTGTTAAACCAGAATCGTAAACGGTTCATTTTTTTTTCTCTTCAGAATTGTCCGCTTTTGGTTTTTTGGATGCTGACATTGCAATGACTCCTACAGTGACCACCGCAAGTGAGAAAACAACAAGGGCAAGAGTAATTTTATGGTTCATTTGGGAGGCAGTTGTACACTTTAAATAGTCTGTAAAAATAGTCTCAG
>Ga0302121_10000234_pt1 | contig 32560 bp, 46 predicted proteins | sample CB21_surface_MG_FD_203120 | JGI IMG/M metagenome (GOLD analysis project Ga0302121, IMG submission 203120) | Marine microbial communities from Western Arctic Ocean, Canada - CB21_surface | ecosystem: Environmental > Aquatic > Marine > Oceanic | place: Canada: Western Arctic Ocean | collected... | reverse complement strand
CGTAACCTGCCCTAGACAAGATGTCCCTTGCAGCGTTGAGCCTGACGTTCTCTGAGTCAGCTTCGCGCATCAGCTTCTCTAGGACAGCTACGGCCAAGGTAGCAGTCTCACTGACCTTCTCCTTGATGCGCTTTTCAATGTGGAGCCAAAGGTGACGCTGGAGCCGCTTGGAGCGGTTCTTTGCCAAGCTTTTTCCTTGGTTGCAGGTATACCCAGAAGCATAGAAAGCCTCCAGAGGCTCAAGGTGGTTGTCTACCAGCTCTATGACAAAGCTAGCTTCTTTCTCAGTTAGCGCTTTGTCTATAGGTTTAGGCTCTTCATAGCTAGCAAACTTGGCAGACAATGTAAACCTCCTAGGTTGTACTGTCATTATATCAAACTTTACTTGGTGTGTCAATGGTGAACATTGTAGATATTTGAATATCCCCCCCTGAATGAACGTATTGAACATATAGTAACACGCACCCCCATGGGGGGTCACCCTTGTTCTCGTTTTGTTCCTGTTCACGGTTTGTTCTTGGTTTGTTCCAAGGTTGAAGAACAAAACGTGAACAAAGGTGGAACAATGGTGTTCACGGTTTGTTCCTCGATTGCGTGTAGACACACAGGGTAATGCGTGTACCTACACTGGCACAATGCGTGTACATGCATACAATATTGTGTGCATCTACACATTGTTTCAGGGTTGTTGCATATTGGAATAATTCCAGAGAGAGGGAGAGGGTGCGAGTTGAACATAGTCTCAATTGATATCATTATAGAATTCACGTGATATGTGTGGTAAATATGTCACACTGTGTCCAGGTTGTCACACTGTGTCTATAACGTACACAGAGCGTCACAGGTGAGCACAAGGTTGTTTAGGCTGTACGGGTAGCCTAGACATGCTCGATGGCACCTTGGCGACGCTCCTAGGCTATGCAGCAGGTGCATGGCTGGTATGTTAACTTAGCAGGTCTCATGGTTGATTATATGTGTTTTAGTGTGGACAGCTTAATAGAATGGAAGGGGACTACCAGATGACCGACAAATTTTTCCAGTTCGACACTACGCCGGAAATTGTGCGCGAGACTGATAGGGCCGTTCTCTACCGTGTACGTACGGGCGTAAATGGAAATTCATACACGCATCGCGATGTATGGTTTCCGCGTAGCCAGATTACAGAGGTTGCACAACCGCCGTATCATTCTACGGTACGCATCCCGATGTGGCTCGCTCGCAAAAATAATATTCGTTAACTGGAAGGTATGACCATGAAAGTTAAAGACGCGATCCAATATGGCAAGATATCCACGGGTAACTCTAAGATGCCGGGGACGACATACGCGATAGACGCATTTGCTTGCATCACTGGTTCAAAATTGGCCAAGATTGAGGGCACGCCTTGTCACTCGTGCTACGCTCGCAAGCTTCAAAAGCTTCGCCCTAGCGTAGATCAAGGCTGGAAGGCTAACCTTGCCAAATGGGAAGCAAGCGATCCCAAGGCGTGGATTGCCAGCATGGTGTTTCAAATTGCACGCTATAACACCGACGGCTATCACCGTTGGTTTGACAGTGGCGATCTACAATCGCTGGACATGCTGGACGCTATCGTAGAGGTCGCACGCATGACGCCAAGTGTTCGCCATTGGCTCCCTACGCAAGAACGCAAGTTAGTTTCCGATTGGCAAAAGCTCGGGAACACTTTGCCGGATAATCTCAACGTTCGCGTATCTGCCGCCAAGCTCGACGGGGACAAACCCAAGGGCATAAACGGTTCGCAAGTCTACACCAAAGGGCAAGCGCCCAAGGGCCATCCATGCCCCGCACGTACACAGGGCAACAATTGCGGCGAATGTCGCGCTTGCTGGTCCCATGCTGTGCCCTTAGTTAGCTATCCCAAGCACTAGGTTGCAACCTTGCACAAGGCGGCATATTGTCGCCTTGTTCGATGTTATAACCTAAGAGGATGAGACAATGACACGCAAAGAGATAGAGCGGAAACTTCTGGCGCTCCGGATCGACATAGCCGGAGATAGTACAAACGAAGAATTTTTAGCAATGTGCGAGCGCTTCGACGAATTGGACCAAATGCTTCAAGACTTAGGGGATAAATAAAATGAAGATTTTAGTAGCCTGTGAATATAGCGGGCGCGTCAGAGACGCATTCGCCCACATGGGGCATGACGCGACCAGTTGCGACATGCTGCCCACAGATGCGCCCGGAAAGCACTACCAAGGCGATGTTACGGACATCTTAGGCGATGGTTGGGACATGATGATCGCTTTCCCACCTTGCACACATCTTGCCGTTAGTGGTGCTAGGTGGTTCAAAGAGAAGCGGGCAGACGGCAGACAACAGGCGGCATTGGATTTTGTCCGGTTATTGATGGACGCGCCAATAGACAAGATCGCAATCGAGAACCCCGTTAGCATTATTAGCTCACACATCCGCAAACCGGATCAGACAATCCAACCATGGCAACATGGGCATGGTGAGACAAAGCGCACATGTCTGTGGCTAAAGGGCTTGCCCCTGTTGACCCCTACGGACATCGTAGAGGGACGCGAGCAGCGCATCTGGAAGATGCCACCAAGCCCCGACCGCTGGAAGCTTCGGTCCCAGACATTCCAAGGCATCGCAGACGCTATGGCGGGGCAATGGTCATGAACTGCAACCGTTGCCACAATGGACCAATTGAGTTTATCTACCGCATCAATTGGACAGACCATCACTATTGCCCACAATGTAACCTAGAACACATGGTGGACATAAGACTACAATCGGAACTAATTGACAGTAACCAGAAGCAAGTAGAAAGGCTTGGAGAATGAACAGACAACAGACAGAGAAGTTAACCGACGAAGAATTGTCCTATGCTTTGCAGGATATCAACAATACTGCCCGTTTACACGATCATGGTACAATTTATTATGATAAACTGTTGTCTGACTATGATCTAATCATCGAGGAGATGGGACACCGCTGCGCCATTGAGTACCAAAAGAGGTACCCAGACGAATAAATATTTATTTTTCCGTACCCCTTGTAATTCAAAATTGACACACTATATTACTCTATAGAGTACTCTACTGAGTCACTTTAAAAGGGTATCCAACAATACGATACAATATTGTACCAAATGAGAGGACGAAAATGGATAACAGTTTGCTAGAGCTATCGACCACGTATGTCAGCCTGACGGCAGATGACATTGCCAAGATTGCCGCCGACACGCATCAGATTGCCTGTTTCGTCGGTGGTCATGCGGTCATGGAGGAGATCACAAGTGTACACGATGAGGATTAACACCAGTGCCCAAGATCGCGACGACGCGTATTCGTTTGCAGTGTCTGAAATAGGTCTGTCAGAGCTGGACAAACACAGCATCGCTAATTTGGTTTTTGATCACGACGCGATGATAAAGGCATTGGACCAGCTCGGCGTAATTGTTGAAATGAAACCAGAGGAAACAAAATGACACAGAAAGCTAACATCTTGGAACATCTTGAAACAGGTCGTTCACTCAGCCCATTGAAGGCCTTGGGTCTATACGGCTGCTACCGATTGGCAAGCCGAATCAATGACCTGCGGAAAGAGGGTCACAACATTGAGACAATGATACAGACGGACGGTACTGGTCGCAACTACGCGCAGTATCGCTTGGTCGCATAGCGTGCGCTGCGCGATCTGTGACGCGCCATTGTCTCCCACTCAGCCGCTGGAGAATGATCTCTGCGGCGAGTGCGGGCACGTGGTGCGGCGCACCTTGGGACAAACAGACCCAATTGAGACATTGTTGAAAGAAGATGAATGAACTTGTTTGCACAATTGCTTGCTATTTTTATAGGACGTGCCATACTCATAGAACAGAAATTGAAAGGTGAGAAATGATGATGTACCCGTGGGGCTACGACGAAAGCCTAACCGCTGAAGATTTTATTAAACGGCTTGCACCACTGATCGACGGTCCTGTGCGTACTATGTACGAATGCGACGGAGACATGTGGTTGTCTGACTATTCCAAGCTGACTGAGGCAAACGCCCGGATCTCTAGGGTCTTGGAAGAAATTAAAAAGAGAGAAATTAACGCAACTGAAGAGGTTTAAGCATATGAAGAAATATATTATCTCTGCCATCGCAGCCGTTGGTTTAACGGCCACAGCAGCAGTCGCCACCAGTAGCCAAGATTGCGGCTACAACCCGGATGGTACCTTCAACACTGGCAATGGGCAGGTGTCTATGTACGGCTCATGGCAGGATGCCAAGGCATGTGCAAAGCAGGGTCTGCTTCCTGCCGTAGTCGCTGAACGTCTGGGCAAGTATGGAACTACCCGGCAGAAAATAGAGGCGGATGCCCTGCGGGCGCAAGATGCCACGGTGAGAAAAGAAAGGGCGGACGCTGCCAAAGCTGCTTCTGGGGGTGCATAAATGAAACGTGATGAAATCCTGGTTACGGCAGGTCAGCTGATCAACGGCGACCGTGCCAAGGACTATGGCGATGCGTACCTGAACCATATGCGTATTGCCGATTTCTGGAATAACTATCTGGATCACGATAGTAAAATTAAACCCACCGACGTGGCTGTTATGATGATGCTGGTCAAAATTGCGCGAGTGATGCAAAGCTACACGGACGATAGCTTTGTTGATATGTGTGGGTACGCTGCATTAGCAGGGGAGATGTCGGGTGCTGACACTAAGCGTCCTGACTACGGCTGATGTTCTAAAAATCACAGCTGTGGCACTGTGCTTGTTTTTATTTTTATACTATCTCAGGAAAGGTTAACGATGGACAGTAAGATTGAAAGAGATTATTTTGACCAGCTATACAAAGAGGGTTTGTCACCCAGCGTCACGCAGTTCTTCTACGAGATGAGCCGCGTCAATCAGAGAAGTTTGTCATATTTTATGATAATGGCTCTTGAAGAATTGAACATGTACTTAGAGCAGCCAGTTGCTTTTGGCGTTGAACTGGACGAAGACGAGGAGACACAGCACTGATGGATCAAATTGAATCCATAGCTATCAAGACGCATCAACCGTGTCAAAGCTGCGGCAGTAGTGATGCCCTGAGCATATACGACGATGGGCATACTTACTGTTTCAGCTGCGAAGAGACACTCAGAGAGGTCAGCGAGATCGAACATCTGGATAACTACCGCAAACCGCAACCTGATACCCCGTGGTCTGATCGCAGGATCAGCAAGGCGGTGTCTGATTTCTACGATGTAACGGTGAGCGATGTGGCAGTGATGTTCCCATACCACAGCCCGGACGGTATGAGAGCAGCGGAGAAGACCAGGCGAGCGGGTAAGATATTTTCAACGAGTGGGGACTTTAAAAATTGTACGCTGTTTGGGACGCACACACTGAGTAAAGCGCTGGGGACTAGTTCCAGCACATTAATCGTCACGGAAGGCGAGGCGGACGCTATGGCAGCGTTCCAGATGGCTAACTCTATCCAGCCCGCTGCCAATGAGATCAGCAAACGGGGTAACAGCATAGTACACGCCCTGAGCTTGAAGAGCGGACAGGCAAGTGCTGAGCGCGACTTCAAGAACAGCCTTGAGCTGCTGGAAACCTTCGACCGCGTGTTCATCTGCTTCGACGCTGAACCACAGGCGCAGGAACAGGCAGAGAGGTGCGCCAAGCTGCTCAAACCCGGCAAGGCGTTCATCGTTGAGCTAGAGCATAAGGACGCTTGCACGTATAGCTCCCGCAGCATGGAGCAAGAGTTCCTAGGCCATTTGAAGAATGCCAGCTGCTATACACCCAGCGGTATCAAGAATGCCGCATCAGACTTCGATGGTCTGTGGTCTGAACAGAACCTGCGGTCGATAGACTTCCCCTTCCCCGGTCTACAGCAGAAGACACTAGGTGTTAGGTCTAGGGAGATCGTAACATGGGCAGCAGGTACGGGCGTAGGTAAGTCAAGTCTGCTCAGGGAGCTTCAGCATCATTACCTTAAGGAAACGGACGTTAGCATAGGTATCATAGCCTTGGAGGAGTCCGTTGACCGCACCCGCAGAGGTATCTTGGCGGTTGAAGCAAGTGATAGACTACACCTGAACGAAGTATTCGAGAAGTATTCCAAAGAACAGATCAAAGAATACTTCGACACTACTTTAGGCACCGGAAGGGTGTTTATCTACGACCATTTTGGTAGCCTTGAGATGGAAGACCTGATAAACCGTGTACGGTACATGGTCGTTGGTCTAGATTGTAAGATCATTTTCATCGATCACTTGAGCATCTTGGTCAGTGGTCTGGATATCAACGACGAACGGAAAGCTATAGACCGTACCATGACGTTGCTCCGCCAGTTAACTGAGGAGACAGGCTGTGCGATACACTTGGTCACTCATCTGCGTAGGGCAAGCTCGGATCGTAGCCACGAAGAGGGCATGGAGGTCAACCTTGGACACCTTAGAGGATCGCATGGTATTGCACAGATCAGCGACACCGTGGTGAGCATGGAGAGGGACACGCAGAGTGACGATCCGATAGAGTGCAACACCACTACCCTGCGCGTACTGAAGTGTCGCTACACTGGTGACACAGGGGCATGTGACAAGCTGCTGTATGACAAATCGACGGGACGTTTGACAACATTCAAGGAGAGCTTCTAGTGGCCGCGCAGAATATTACATACACTCCCAAGACCAAGGTACGCAGACGGGGCAGAACCAGGCCTCTCAATTACCGCAAGAATGCGGGTAAACGTTCAGCATTTGCAGGACAGAAGAGCAAGAACAGGGGGCAGGGATGATACAAGTAGCTCTTATAAATCGCATGGGTGATGACCTGAGTGTGGTCAATGCTGCGCGGGTAAGCTTCGACAAGGTACACTTAGAAATGGAAACCGGCGATGAGAAGCTGATAAAATATTTGGCAGATCACAACCACTGGTCACCATTTGCCCACACCAGTTTGCAGTTCCACATCAGAGCGCCTATCTTCGTAGCCAGACAACTAGCCAAGCACCAAGTAGGCTTGGTCTGGAACGAAGTGAGCCGCAGGTATGTATCAGATGATCCTGATTTTTATATTCCTGAAGAGTGGCGTGGATCACCGGAAGATAAGAAGCAAGGTTCCTCTGACAAGATCATAGATATTAACAAGCACAACGTGATGAACGATCCTTACCAAGTGCTGCTTAAAAAATGCCTGTGGACGTACCAGCATCTGCTGGAGATTGGTGTGGCACCTGAGCAAGCACGCATGGTTCTCCCCCAGAGTGCGTACACAGAGTGGTACTGGACAGGATCGTTGTACGCATTCAGCCGTGTCTGTAAGTTAAGACAGGCGGACGATGCACAGGCAGAGACACGTCACGTTGCAGACCAGATATCAGAGCGGTGCAAGATAGATTTCCCTGTCAGCTGGAGACACTTGTGCGGGTAGTAATCTTGGACATAGAAACGGACGCCATAGACGCCACAATGATCCACTGTGTGGTCACCTTGGAAGACAAGGATATGCGCGTCTGGACCAGCCCCGTAGGCTTGTCTAGCTACCTAGAAGACGCTACCGTGGTTGCACATAATGGCCTAGGCTTCGACTATCCGGTGCTGGCTAAGCTTTGGGGCATACACCTGAAGTTTGATCAGATGGTGGACACCCTTGTTCTCTCCATGCTGGACAAACCTGATCGCGAAAAGGGACACAGCCTGAAGTCTTGGGGCATACGCCTTGGAGAACCTAAGCAAGACTTTGAAGATGACTTCAGCCGGTACACTCCCAAGATGTTGGAGTACTGCAAGCAGGACGTTGTGGTATGCAGTAAGGTACACCGCGTTCTGTCTGATCAGATGGTAGAGTTTAGTGAGCAATCTGTAAGAGACGAACACCGTATGCGTATAGTGGCAGATCGGGTTAGCAAAAATGGTTTCAAGCTGAACCTAGCTAAAGCCATAGAGTTGTACAACGGTATACAGATTGAGCAAGACAGTATCAGTACACGGTGCATAGAGATGTTCCCACCTATCGTAGAAGAACGGCATTCTTTGAAGACGGGAAAGCGCCTGAAGGATAAGGTAACAGAGTTTAATCCTGCCAGTAGGCAACAGATAGCAACCAGGCTAATAGAGCTAGGGTGGAAACCTACTGCTAGAACGCCCAGTGGCAAGCCAAAGGTAGACGAGAAGACATTGAAAGTCTGCAAGCTACCAGTGGCGCAGACATTAGCTAGATACTTTCTGCTACAGAAGCGTTCCGCATTGATCAAGGCGTGGATCAAGGCTTGTTCAGAACAAGGAAGGGTACACTGTAGGTATCGGACGTTAGGTGCTGTGACAAACCGCATGAGCTGCGTAAGTCCTAACTTGCAACAGGTTCCTGCGGTGCGCTCAGAGTACGGTACAGAGTGCAGGTCACTGTGGGAAGCTGGACAAGGCAAGGTGCTGCTAGACACCGACGCTGCGGGTCTTGAGCTACGTGTCTTGGCTCACTACATGAACGATTCAAAATTCACAACGGAGGTACTGGAAGGTGACGTACACACAGCTAATCAACAGATGGCTGGTCTGGAAAATAGAGCGCAAGCTAAGACGTTCATCTACGCGCTTCTCTATGGAGCGGGAGACGCAAAGATCGGGAGTGTCGTTAACGGATCGGCCAAGGACGGGGCGGAACTACGTCAAAGATTTATGGCGAATATGCCAGCGTATAAGCGGTTGTCTGAAGCGGTGATGCGTAAAGGCCAGAGCCAAGGTAAGCTACTGGCACTGGACGGCAGGGTTCTTAGAGTACGCTCAGCCCATGCATCACTGAACACATTGATCCAAGGTAGCTCTGCGGTACTGATGAAGAAGTGGTTCATGTACGTAGACTACCACCTGAGAAGGAGAAAATTAGATGCCAAGATCGTAGCAATGGTGCATGACGAATTAGTTTTAGAAACGTCAGATAAAGATGTTGATTCAGCTAAGGACTGTGTTATACTATCTATACGTCAAGTTAACAAAGCGTACAATTTAAGCTGTGAACTAGACTGCGATGTTCAAACTGGAAACAACTGGAGCGAGATACACTAATGGCTAACTCATTTACATACCTTGAAGGCACAATGTTTTTCCCTTTCATCTTCGACAAGATGGACAAGTTCGACCGCTACAGTGTGGCACTTGGTCTTGAAGGTGACCAGGTTAAGAACGCCAAGAACATTGGCCTTACTGTTAAGCAGGACGACGGCAAGATGGACGGTATGGCCTATGTCCAGCTTAAGAGTAACTATAAGCCCCAGCTGTTCGACGCAGAGGGCAACGACTATGGCGGTCCCACCATGCTCAGCAGCGGTAGCAAGGCCGTGGTAAAGGTCAGCCAGCGCCCCTATAACAACAGCTTTGGTACTGGTATTACCACCTTTATGAACGCTGTTAAGATCACTGACCCGGTGGAGTTTGTCCCAGAGGGCAAGGGGTTTGACGAGAAGCCAAAGGCTGGCGCGGTGGACGATCTGAACGACGACGTTCCGTTCTAAGTGGGAGCGCCCAAGTACGGGCATTGGGACACTAGTCTGGTAGGCAAATTCAATCCGAACGACCACTTTGGATTTGTCTACCAGATTACCCACAAAGAGTCCGGCAAGAGTTATATAGGTTGCAAGCACCTGTATAGATATAAGAAGACAAAGAGAACAACGGAGAGTAATTGGAAATACTACTGCTCAAGTTCTAAATACTTAGCACCGGACATAGAGAAGCTAGGCAAGAGAGCTTTCAATTTTGTTATACTTTTACTATGTAAAAACAAACGTGACCTGTACTACAACGAGATGAAGGTACAGGTTGATCTGGATGTTCTTGGAAGTGATGACTACTACAATAAGAACATTGGTGGTAGGAGGTTCTTCAGGCCTGTTGAGAGTTACACAGGCATGACTGGTATTAACCACTATAGCTACTTAGGCCCATTTACCATAACTTACGACAATGGTGTTGAGCATAGGATTGAGGACATGACTATCAAAGATTTTGCTGAGCTTCATGGGTATGACAAGAGTTGCATACAGAGAGTTGCACTGAAAGAACGTAAGTATCATAAAAACATAGTGAAGGTGGAACATGATAAAGACAAAAACGATTGACACACTGGTAGACGACATTTACGACTTGGTGTCTAACGGTAAGAAGAAACCAGACCAAGGGCTACTGTTTGAGCTAGGTGCTACTGTGATGGACTCCATGCGTAAACAGTTATGGGTCAGCCAAGCTGCACCTAATCCCAAGCTGCGTATGTCTAACATTGGCAAGCCGTGCAGCAGGGCATTGTGGTACGATATCAACGGCGATGACCAGGCTGAGAGCTTTACGCCACAGACCAAGCTCAAGTTCATTGTAGGTGACATTGTTGAAGCACTGTTGATCTACTTGGCTAAGGAAGCTGGACATTCTGTGACTGAGATGCAAGCTGAGATTGAGATAGACGACATCAAGGGACACATCGATTGCTTCATAGATGGCGAACTGGTCGATGTTAAGTCTGCCAGCGCATTCAGCATGAAGAAGTTCAAGAATGGTACGCTGCCTGACGACGATGCCTTTGGCTATATCAGTCAGATCAGCGGCTATGCCAACGCCTTTGGCAAGAAGAGCGGTACGTTCTTGGCCTTTGATAAATCAGGCGGAGAGCTAGCAACCTATACGCATCACGAAATTGAGGATACCAGTGCCAAGATTGCCAGCATCAAGCACGATGTTGCCCTGCCAGAGCCGCCTAAGAAACATTTTGATACGGTACTAGACAAGCAGTCTGGTCGCGCCAAGCTTGGTATCAATTGCTCATACTGTTCTCACAAGCAGACATGTTGGGGAGACGAACTGGAGACTAAGTTCCGCTCAGGTCGCCCGGTGTTCCTTGTTGGCAAGGAGAAAGTTAAACAGGAGGCACAAAGTGAACACGCTTTCTGAAGAACAGCTTCTGGATATTAGTCAAGCGTACAGTTGTGAAGAGATTGTAGATTTGCTGGACATAGACTCGCTGAAGCTGCTAGACTTATTGAGAGAAGAGCTAGCAGAGAACATTCATAAATTTAACTTAAGGCCGGTAGACTGCAATGACTTTTAAATCCAACGAGAACCCAATGTTCCGCTCCAAGTTTAGCGAGGATATATTCAAGCACAAGTATGCCCATGAAGGGTGCATGACTTGGCATGACTTAGCTAAGACTTTGGTAGACGATGTATGCGGCGACCTACTCACAAAGGAAGAAGTAGATACTCTTACAGAGATGGTAAGAGAACTTAAGTTTATCCCCGGTGGTCGTTATCTGTACTACGCTGGTCGTACTAACAAGTTCTTCAACAACTGCTACCTGTTGAAAGCAGAAGAGGACAGTCGTGAAGATTGGGCTAACCTTAGTTGGAAGTCCGAGTCTTGTCTGATGACAGGTGGTGGCATAGGTATTGATTATTCTATCTACCGTCCTGAAGGCTCTGGTCTTAGCAAGACAGGGGGATTGTCCAGCGGTCCTATCCCTAAGATGCAGATGATCAACGAAATTGGCCGCAGGGTTATGCAGGGTGGTTCTAGGCGGTCTGCCATCTATGCAAGCCTCAATTGGAAACACCGTGACATTGGTGCGTTCTTGTCGAGTAAGAACTGGTACGACATGGACGTTGGTCAGACAGGTTTCAACATAGGTCAGATTAAAGAGCAGGACTTTAACTACAATGCTCCCCTAGATATGACTAACGTTAGTGTCAATTATGACACTGAGTGGTTGCTCAATTACTGGAAGACGGGGGAGGTAGGCCATACGTTTATGACCAATGTCAGACAGGCATTGAAAACAGCAGAGCCTGGTTTTAGCTTTAACTTCTTCGACAAAGAAGATGAGACACTCCGTAACGCCTGTACTGAGGTGACCAGCGCTGACGATAGTGACGTGTGCAACCTTGGTTCTATCAACATGGGTCGCATCACTAGCCTTAAGGAGTTCTCTGAGGTAGTGGAGTTAGCTACCAAGTTCCTGATCTGCGGTACGATGAAAGCTAAGCTGCCTTATGATAAGGTGTATGAGACGCGAGAGAAGAACCGTAGGCTTGGTCTAGGTCTTATGGGTATGCACGAATGGCTTATCAAGAAGGGTCAGAAGTATGAAGTCAGCGATGAGCTGCACCAGTGGCTCTCAGTGTACAAAGGTGTCAGTGATAAGGTCAGTAGAGAAACAGCTGATCAATTCAGCATCACTCGCCCTGTTGCTAACCGGGCTATCGCTCCTACTGGCAGCATTGGTATCCTTGCTGGTACTTCTACTGGTGTTGAGCCTATCTTCGCTGTGTCGTACAAGCGTAGGTACCTTAAGGGCGGCAGCAAGTGGCACTACCAGTACGTGGTAGACAGTGCAGCGCAGGAGATCATTGACCTCTATGGTACCAATCCTGAGAACATTGAATCTGCCTTAGACTTAGCCAGTGATTATAAACGCAGGATGAGATTTCAAGCTGATGTACAAGACTATGTGGACATGTCTATCAGTAGCACGATCAATCTACCTGAGTGGGGTAGCAAGCTTAACAATGAAGACACTGTTGAGGACTTTGCTAATACTCTTGCTAGTTATGCCCACAGGCTGCGAGGTTTCACCGTGTACCCTGACGGATGTAGAGGAGGACAACCACTTAGCAGTGTGCCTTATAGTGAGGCTGTAGACAAGCTGGGTGAGGAGTTTGAGGAAGGACTAGAGACACATGACATCTGTGACATCACGGGTCATGGCGGAAGTTGTGGGGTTTAAAAATGTACGGTAGTGTATTTAGGTCTGGCGAGGAGACAGGCACAGATGACTTTACCCCAGAGTTCTGTCAAGCTATAATTAAACTAGCAGATAACTTGACTGAACAAGAAGCCTTGGTCAATCACGGCAAGAAGATAGAACAAATTAGGAACAACTCTATGTTTGGCATAGACGATCCTAATTTTATGCAGACTGTCTTGTACAGTGTCTTGGCCGCAAACTTGCAGCAAGGTTGGAACTTCGATATCCAGGGTGTACAACCGCTCCAGCTTAGCAAGTACACAGTGGGGGAGAAGTACTCTTGGCACATGGACTATGACCACAAGGAACAAGCTAGAAAGCTTACGTTCAACGTTGTGCTCAACGACGACTACGAAGGGGGAGACTTCCAGTTCAGCTGGGGGTCTCCCAGCGCTCCCTACAGGAAGAGAGTGATCAAGGAAGAGGCCATGAAGACACCCGGCAGGATCGTTGTCTTCCCCAGCTACTACTATCACAGGGTAACACCAGTGACCAAGGGTGTGCGCTATAGCCTAACAGGCTGGGCGTATGGTCCTGCGTTTAAGTAGAAGTGTCGTGACCAAACTCAACGTGTTCACAAAACGCTGCCCAGCTTTTAAACTGTCCTACTTTCCGTCGCTCTTCCATAACTGAGCTGACGGTTTCTACACTAGGGCATTCGTTGACTTCTGCAACACTGTTATCGAATGATCCATCGTTGTTCCATAGTAGGATGATCAGCATAATTTTAACTGTTACTGTCATAGCTACTCCATTCCTATTGTTGGTTTTGCCCATCCATTTGTTTCAGTCTTCTTGTACATATTCTTACATTGACAATCCCCGCAGTCACATTGAGGACAAGGGGCTGACACATGTTCAGATGTTAACGTTGCTTCCGCACAGTGGCACGCCTTATTGCATGTACAATTTACGCAGACATTATCGTCAGTATTGTTTTTCATAATTACCTCGCATTTTTAACCACTGAAGCACCAAAGTACAGACCGACAATTGCGCTGAGCAAATGTGTGTCTAGTGGTGTGATTACCAAACCTTTAAGTGACTGCCACTTTACAAGTTCCTTGCCCTCAGTGATGAACAGGAAACCAGGGTTCCATTCTGTGTAGCCTATTGTAACAGGTATCTCAGGCCAGAACACTGCTATCACCTTGGGCCACACTATGATAGCACCTACGGCAGACAAAGCAATTACCCTGCGCGTAACTTGGAAGCCCTTGTTCTCGTACCTGCGGGCCAAGTCCGTTGCCTCGGACTGTGCAGACAAGCCCTCTATAGCCCTGCTAAAAGCATCCTGCTTGGCCTTCTGGCCTTGACTGAACAGTGTCATAACACCACTGAGCAAGCCTGAACCAAGCATGGTCATAAGTTCTAAAGGTATACCCATCAGTCTGCCTTTCTGGTGTCTGACACAGGTGGATGTTTGCCATTGTGCATGGAGTAAAGTCGGTCACAAGATTTTTCTAACTGCTTGACGTTTACTAAAAGCTCTGCTAGCTGCATATGATCCCTGCGGAGGTTCTCAGGACTTGCCATCTTTGCCAAGATATCTATCCTCTGTTGCTGCGTCTCAGTCAATGTAGTCAACTTGTCTTCACGGCTGTCCATCTTACGCATCCGCTGTTCCATATCGTGAAGCTGCTCTACTAGCTGCTTGATCTGCATCTTAGCCACAGCACTGGCCCCTGCTACGCTGAACAAGATACCGGCAATTGTGACAACAAGGCGTATGTCTATGCCGCCTTCCATTTAGAAAGCATCCATGCCTTGTGTATCAAGCATAGGGTTTATAGCGTTTCTTTGAATGATCGTTCTTAAATCACTTCTTGATGTATTAAGCGTTCCCGTTAAGTAGTCAGCTTCAGCGTTCCGCCTTGTTGGGTACTTATCGTCAAAATCACGAAGCTCTCTTTCAATTGCAGGGACGTCACCAGAAGTAACGGCTCTCCAAAAATCTGGGGTCTTTTTAGCTGGGTTCCCATACTGGAAAAGAACGCTTGCCACAGTTGTTGCCATCCACTTAGGAAGATCGTCAAAGTTTTCGGGAAGATTTTCAGCTTTTTCAGCAGACTTCCATCTTTCTTTAACATTAGCAATTTCAGACTTTTTTGTAATTTTATTTATCTTTATGACTTCTTCTTTTGTAAGACCAAGCGGTTCTGCCTTTAGTTTGTTAGCTGCCGCAGTTCCCTTTAGACCAAAATACGGGGACAGTTTATCTCTGATTGACTTATCAAGTTCTGAAAAGTAAGCTGCGTTTTTTGAACCAAGGTCTACGCCGGTTCCTATAGTTACACCCGACTTACCAAGTATCTTTCCTGTTTTTGTGTTTTTCGGAATATACCCGTTTATTCTATTTCCTTCAAGAGCACCAATAAACTCCCAGTCTACATTCCCAGTAGTAACTTCGGGAGCAGCTTGGGCAGCTACAGGAGCAACCTGAGCGGGAGGCGGAACAAGAAGACCACCGGGTGGTGTCTGAAGCTGTGGCACGCTAGCAGCAGTCTGAGCGGGAGACACACCAAGAAGACCACGGGCCTCCTGCATGGTAGGCATCTGCTCGTCATAGATTTTCTCAAACCCTCTGCCAATTTGACTTACAATGTCTAAAAGTCCTTGAGCCATATCAGAATTTCCCCGTGTATCTGAAGCTTGCTGTGATATTCCTGAGCATGTCGCTGACCCCGGCAGTGTGGTTAACAGGAGAATTGACACCAGCAGACAAACCACCTTGTGCATAGTTGACTCCAACGTTGCCACCCTGTGGTCCATAGTTGCCAACACCAGTGAAACCACCGCCCATAGGCACCTGTGCGTTCAAGGCGTAGTTAAGCAAGCCCTGCTGCCCTAGGGTGGCCTCTGCGCTGCCCTGTACGTAGGGAGAGACGGCGCTAAGGTCCAACCTTGGTGTCAATGTAGGATTAGTAAGGCTAGGATTGCCGTCTACAGTGACACCAGTAGGGAGCATCTCATTGAACTGCTGCCTAGCAGGTTCTACGTACTGCTCCTTGGCAGCATTGATAAGCTGCTTGGTGTAGTCTACTGTCTCAGGAGCTAGGTAGTTAGCCCCCATGTAAGCAGCACCAGCAGCTGCCAAGGGAGCACGATCCATTGCGTAGTTAAGAGGCTCAGACGTACCGCTTTCAGCAGCCACTTGTTCTAACTGATCAAATATATTAGCCATTATGCAACACTCCTAGCCAATGAAGCTCCTTGTTCAAGACCTCCTGTACCTACACCTTCAATACTACCAGCCTGTCCTAGCATCTGGGCTATCTTCTGGATAGCGGCAATGCCTGTGTCTGTAGGTATTGCACCCATGCTCTGCTGTTGGGGCTGGGCTTCCGGCTGCGGTTGTTCTTGGATAGGAGCAACCACAGGAACTTCATCTTCCGTAGGATATATCTGATGGGCGTCTTCCATATAGGCAGACACACTAGCTGCAAACAACCCGGTACGACCAGCCAGCGCTGCTTCTGAAGATATCCTAGCTTTCTTAAGCGCAGCTGCGCCTGTAGCACTTTCAGACTTTATAATACCATCCACAGACTTACCATCGGTGATCATCTTATTCACCCTTGTCCAAGCTTTAGTACCAGGTGCAAACGACTTTGTACCATACATGAAGCTAAGAGGTTTCAAAGCCCCCGTAAAATCTCCTCGGAGTATATTTCGGATTACGCTAACAGGCTGTTCAGCAACAGACAAAGCACCAGCATTGGGGTCTACGTTAAGAGCGCCTCGTATGTTCAGAGCTAAGTCGTCCATAGACTTGTACATCTCTTTTCCAAAAAGCTCTTGCATGTTTGCAACACCATTTTGTCCGCTCCTAGCGTCTATCCAATCGTCTGCCCAAGCCTTGATACCGGCATTTTTCTTCCCAGCGTCTGCGGCGTTAGCTGCTGAAATGACTCTGCCCCAGTTTTCACTGAACAACATGTCTCTGTAGAAATCACCTGATCGTTTGTCCAGAGCTTCCAAAGACCTAAGCTGCGTGACCGCTTCGTCCAAATTACTCTTACTCAGGTTAGAGCCTACATCTGCCATTTTATCGACAAACGTAGCTGCTTCCTTAAAGCTAAGAACAGTACCAAGTTTGGCAGCAGCTTTTTGGGCGCTTTGGGGAGTACCTGTAGCCATCTGTCTAAGAATAGTCTTGTACTCGGCTAGAGAAGCCAGAGAGAATATTTCTTTCATAGCTTTTTTGGCTTTAGTCGGAGTTTTGGTTCCTTTTAGAATAGTAGCCTCTACAGAATCTAATTTACTTAATGCTGCTTGTGCTGCTTTGGCACCCGCTTCGGGAGAAGCTTTAAAAGCGTTTGTGACATCAATCTTAGACTCTCTGATGTAGTTAACACCAAACGTGCCAAGTATTTCCTGCTTTGTCTGGATACCTAGAGCATTTGCATCGTCAGCTCCAATGGCTTTGGAACCATAGGCACGATCTAGCTTGTCCATCAGTGTGCTAAACTCTGATCCCTCTTTGCCGCTTATAAAACCTCTGATAAACGTTTGGGAGTCTCCAGTTGGACGCTGTGCTATCTGGCTAAATAGACCATTCTTGCCTCTGTAGATATCAGCAAACTGGGAGTACTGTCTGTTAACCTTTGCCAACTTAGATTTGAAACGCTTATCAATGTCCGGTAATTTTCCTATTTGGTTTTGGGCAGCTTTAGAAATTTCTAGGTTTTTACGAGCGGCTGCAAGATTAGCTCTTTTGTCATAGGCACGTCTACGAATTGCCATATCGTAGTTGAGCAAGTCTTGTGGGGAAATGTCTGCACCAGAATACAGGTTATATTGTTCTCCTTGTGAAGTAGCTTGAATTTTACGTTTTTTCTGGGCGGCTGTTAAGAAAACCGGGGATACTTTTCCGTTATCCTGTACTTTAATTCGAGAAGTCATGCGGCTATCAAACGAATTTACAACATCGTCTACACCTATTCCAGAATCGTCAGATATTTTTTGTACAAACTTAGCTAACTCAGTGTTACTAAGAGTTCTTCCACCTATGTCTTTAAACTGCCCATAGAACTCGTCACCACCAAAAGCTTTCATACCTACTCGGTACTGCTGTAGTAGTTTTTTTTCTGCAAAATCTTTAGCACCCCTGAGAGTAGTAGCGGCTTTGTCTATTTTACCCAGCGGAGTTTTGTTAAAGTTCTGCAACTTGTCCATAATATCTATGGCAAACTTCTGCTCAGACTTACTGAGCTGAGCTTTCAATTTGACCAACGTGGTAAGCTCAGGATCGCCAAGGCGTTTAGACTCTAAGGCAATTCTGCGATAATTGTTCATAAATTCCATAGTACGTTTGGCAAACGAATCACCAAGCTGCTTAGTACCAATGCCTTCTAGCTTGGTCGCTATGTTACCAGCCATTGTACCTTGGTCACCTATGAGGGTTCTAAGGCTGAGCAACATTGCATCCTTTTCTCCTACTTGAGAAGCAACCCTAGCTTGAGCTTTAAGCATCTGCTGGAGATCAACGTTGTTCACACCTTGAGTACCCGGTGCCATGTCTTTAGAAGCGGCACGTACACGATTGGCAACACCACCCATAGCTGAAAACGGTGCGCCCAAGACAACACTACCTATACCAACTACCAAGCCTTCAGTGCCAGCTTCCTGTAGTACTTCTCCAAGAGATTCCCTCTGGGTTCCCCGCATGGACTGTACGCCTTCTAGTCCGACATTAGCAGCCGCATCGCCCAGACCAGCACGGGCTGAACGAGCAAGAAGACCACGCCCAGCTAGAGAGCTAAGCATACCCCTAGCCACAGTACCGCCCACTATACCTGTTCCCGGTACTGGTAAGAGTTCAGCAGCTACGGTAGCACCACCTACAACGGCTTCTGGAATTATATCCACAAGATCGTATACGCTCAGTTTAGTCCCATCTAGTAGAACTTTACGTTCGTCCTCTGGCTTTTCACCAATAGCCCTAAGACCATCAGCCGTGACATAGGGTTGGTTACCAAAATCTGTAAATCCCCAGTTGCCTTTACCAAACCTGTTGTTAAACTCAGCTTTAATTTCTTCTGGGTTACCGTCAGCCAAAGCTGCTCCAAACCTGGCTGAGAAATCCCCTACTCCACTTTCTATGTTATACTCACGCTCTACATCGTAAGTTACACCGAACTCAGCAGCCTTGTTAGGAAAAGCTTTTGCTATGTAATTGTTAAGCTCTCCATCGCTCAACCCCTCTGGAACCCTTACTCGCGTCCCGTCTATGAGTGTTATTTCTTCAGCCATCTAGTTATTCCTTGATCGAATCATGGTTGAGGGCATAGCTCCTGATCCTGCGGGAAGACCAAAAGTTGATAGAAGCTGTTGGTCTTCATACAACTGCCTATTTGACTTCTCTTCAATACTCCTTAAAGAATTTAGAAGTTGTTCTTTATTCTTAAAAGTACCAGAATTAGGAAGCTGCTTTTCTAGAAGTTGAAAATCAGCTTTCAAAAGACGACCGCTTCTTAACATTCCTGCTTTCAATTCTGCTACTAGTTTATCGTAGTCTGTACTGCTGGCAGTTCCTATCGGTATGTTTAAAGCGTTCATCATAGCTATAAGCGCCTGTTCGCCGGTTCCTATAGCACCTGTAGGAGTGCCTTCCGTAAGTGCTATTTTCATTTTTTGGACAAGTGATGCGTTAGCCCTGCTGGCGTTTATCCTGTCATAAAGCTTAACAGCATCTCCTGTTAGCTTAGGAGCACCGGGAGCATTATTAATCTGAGCTATTGCAAACTTGTCCGCCCTTACTTGTTCTGCCCCTGCAAGTTTGTCCATCCTTTCTTGTTCCGCCGCTGCACCAGCCATTTCAGCTTGGTTCAAGGCTGCACCGGACATGCCAAAACTGGTCAAGGCGTTGACACCGGGAGTCAACATCTCTGGCCTCTGGAACGTTTTAACCAGTTGGTTTAAAATTCCCCTGTAGTCTATATCACCTAGTAGACCAGAAAGAAGATTACCTTGGCTTCTATCTTGTGCTACGGCCTCCCCACCTATAAGTCCGCGTTTAAGTGCTGCGTCAGGAGAGGGAGTAGGAATAGGGGCATCTATCGCAGGAGCGTCTACTCCTGCATAGACCTCTGTACCCGGCCTTCCCGGTATAGCACCGTATACTCCAGTTTCCGGTCCCATATTCCTAATGCTCGGTAAACTTTGTGGTCCCTCTCCGCCCCCAGCTTGCATTGCACCAGCAACAGGGAGAAGGCCCGCTGTTCTCTTGGCCGCATTGGCAAGAGTAGGCTGTGCAAGTCTCTTGGCAGCTACCTGCGCTGCAAGTTCGTTTGCTATAAGCTTACGCGCAGGGCCAGTTTTATTTGCCCTACCTAGAGCGCGAAGAAGGTTGGAGATATCGTCAAACGACCGTATTGCCGTACTTGCTCCGTACCTAGCTGGGCCTAAGAAAGTACTCAGCAGTCCTATTCCCCCTTCGTCTGTAGTCCGCTGCTGACTTACCCGGTTAGCAAGCCGTTCTTGGCCATCACTAAGCCGTTGAGCAGTTGATCTATAATCTTCAGCCATATCAATATACCTTAAATTAAACTTCTAATACTGCGACCACGAATTTGAGTGCTCAGTAATGTGTTTACCAGCTTACCAACTTGTGCGTTGTACGCCTGAGAACCCTGCAAGTACGATGGTGCTGCATAGGGAGACTCAATAGGAGAGTAACGTCCTCCACGTAAATTAGGAAGGTCTACATCAAGTAGCCTACCAGTTCCACCTATTGCTTTAGGAGCACCTGCGCCAAACTTAGACGCGGCACCTAGAGCTTTCTTAACGTCGAAACTTTTCTTGCTAGATTTAGGAATTCCTAAGTCACCAAACACAGAATAATCTTCATCATCAGCTGACATAAATGCTTTTTTATCAGCATCACTCATTGATGAAGCGTCTATTTCGGTACCTTCTGAGTCAAAGTATTTGACATTACCGTCACTGTCCCTTGTAGCGGTAATATTTGAAAGGCTTCCATCAGTTTCGGTATCTATATCAGTAGACTCTCCGTCAAAAATATCACTTACACTGTCACTAGCATAATCAAAAGCGTCTTCAATGTTGGTACCTATATAGTTTAATGTCTTACCCATCTTAATCTCCTATGCCAGCATAGTTGACCATCAGGTAACCATCTTTGCCCTTAGTGACAGAACCAGGTTTGATCTTCTGTATCTCTTGGGCAATGACACCAAAGCCGAATACACAATTGGTAAGCTCAGCACCACGTTTGTTCCAACGCCAGCGGTATACGTTAATGCCATTCTTAAGCTTGGTGACAAACTTGATATCAGTTTTGAGCTTAATGTCTGACCTAGCAGCGAATGGAGCAGCAGCACTAGCAATCTGGCTGAACGGGCTAGCACCACCTCCAATAACTTGACTCGTAAAGCCGCTACTTGTTCCTTGATTAGTCGTACTACTACCAAGACCCGCCAAGCCACCAAAGAGGTTAGACATCGTAATGAGCTGCGCCCTTCTAGCTTCTTGGTCCTGCTGTGCCAACCTAGCAGCATCTGCTTGCGTAGCAGCTTGTCGCTGTTCAATCTGTCCACCAATAGCCTCTTGGAGACTAGCAGGAGTAAGCTGAGCCGATAACATCTGTTGTCCCATCTGCGGCGCACGGGCTTGTGCGGCAATGCGGCGACTCTCAGCTTCCTGTAAGGCAACAGACATCTGACGCTGCGCTAGCTCTTCACGTTTCTGCTGCTGCATCGTCTGTAGCTCACCTAGGGCAGTAGAGCCTAGACCAAACTGACCAGATTCCATGGCCTGTTGCTGGGCAACCTGCTTGTCACGTTCAGTCATGTCCCTAGCAGATTGTGCTATCGTCCCTAGCTGTGCTTGGTAGATAGAATCATCTAGGGGATTAGCCGTTGCTCTTCCAACATCACCGGCAAACAAGTTGCCATATATACCACCTAGCTGACTAGCCGTCTCCCCTACCTGACCGTAGATGTCCCTAGCTGCCAATGTCTGTGCTGAGAAATCAGGCACCAGTGAACCTGTGTAGAGTTCAGGAGTCTGGGTAAACTCCGTCCTGATCTCTGGAAGTATCTGTTCAAGAAAAGGCTCTACCGGAGCGTATGGTAAAATCTCACCACTGTTACTAGATTGCGAAAACGACGGCGCTTGCACAACTGTCGGAGGAGGAGAGCTAAATATCTTACTCATCTTAAAGTTCCTTTATAATCGTTATGTTTTTAACTGTGTATCCCATAGGACCAAATCTTCGTACCCAGCCTTTTCTACCGGATATTTCCACAAACTTAGCGCCTTGCTTTCTGTAGTATTCTTCCAAGGCTGGCATCATTGTTTCAAAGTGGAACTTACCGCCCGTAGATTCTGAGTTTATCCCCATCTGTTCTGGATAATTAGCTACACCTATCAACAGACATCCTACTATTTCCTGACCTTCTACAGCTACCCACATATCGCTGCGTCCTTGAAGAAAATTATTAAACAAAAAACTTGGTTTAAGATGTTTTTCATTGTTTCCACGTACCAAGGACTGTTTAACAAACTCTACGCAATCTGCAATCTTCTTATAGACTTCCGTGTGTTCTCTGTTTACCCTGTTATAGCTTAACCCAAGCGCCACTGGAGTTGTAAAAGTATATTCCTTCTCCTGATCCTGGGTTCCAGCTAGTTCCATCTGCATATCTTATGTTTCCTTGTTGTGGCTTTACCGGCGCTACTGTGGTTACATCTAGGTGTCCATCGCGTACCAAGTCCAAGACAGGTCTAATCTCTAACAACATGTTATCTATAAACCTAGGCATGTCCTCTATCGTTGTAGGACACAGCGTAGGATCAAATCTTAGAAACTCTCTTGTCATCGGTCAGACACTACTTCTGATTCTACCGTGTAACCAGATAACCTAAATTGTGTAACAGCTTCGCTTTCTATTCGTATAGCCATGTACCTACCACGTACTCTACAATCAACCTTACTATCCGTACCTATAATAAAGGGAACAGAAGGGCTATAAGTTACACCAGCAAACGGATGTAGCTCTGCTCCTATGCTAATGTTAACAACGCCAGTTCCTTCAATGCGAGGGAACACTCTGCTTATTGCTTTAACAGCATCTGTGCGACCAGCATGTAACCCCCTGCGTTCAAGGGTGGTCAAGAAGTTAGTACCGTCAAAGGTAGTACCAGAGTCTGCCAAGTAGAATTTAGTATCGGATGTACCACACATCAATAGAGAGTCAATGGATGGGTTGTACTCCTGCTGCGCCCAAGCTAGTGTAGTAGCTTCCCATACACCAACACTAGCTCCCCAAGTGTTAGTTTGATCAGGGTCTACCAAGCCCTTGGTGGCAAAGTTTAAGTTAGGAAGATCACGGGTAGTCCATGTATCGTCCCTGTAGTTCCAGATCAGAGCTGTGTTAGCAAACCCATTGGCAGAACCTGTTCTGGGGTAACAAATCCAAACTTCATTCTTGATCTTGTTATGAGCTAAGAATGTTTTATAGAAGTATGTAGAATCAATTTCACTGAACAGGAACGTTTTCATATGGTCGTCTATGACGCTCTTCAATGAGTTACCATTGTGGATCAGCACGTCATTGGTAGCCATCATCACATGACGACCATCACCAAGATCAATCACAGCGTCCCTGCTGAACAGACCTGTGTCTTTAAACTTCTCACGAACGTTAAAGGTAAAAGAACCACCGACGTAGTTCAAGGCGTAGACACTATCTTCCTTATAGACGATAAGTTCATTACCTAGCTGCAAGGCGTTCAGCACATGGCCCTTGGTACCCGTCAGGGAAGTCTCTGCTGACTCACTAGCTGTACTAGCAGTGTTCCAAGTGTTTGTACCGTTAGTACTAGCACCAGCAGGGATAGCATCGCTCCACCGGATGGTAAATGGTTTTTCAGTGCCACTGTCTGTAAGGTTCATTGCTACCAAATGGTTTCTAAATGGTACAATGGTCTTGCAACGTAGTGTGGAAGGCCAATCAGAAAGGTCAGTAAACTTAGAACCGCTCTGTACGAAGCTCTGGGGAACGTCTAGGCCATTAGTACAGACAAGAACGCCACCTAGGACACCGCCTTGCCAGTTGTTAGTAGTACCTGACAATGTGGTATACGCGCCTGATGCCCTAGTGACAGTGCTGTGGGTAGTGCCACTGATCTTGTAGAGGTTCGTTAGTCCTCCATATATCCACAAATCTGTAGAACCCTGTAGCCAACTAATAGCCCAGTAGGGCGCAGCGGTAGGTGTCCCCAAGACTTGAGAATGTCCTAGGATTTTACCAGCTTTGCCATCTAGGAAACGAACGTTAACACCATCGTTGAAAAACGTAGGGGGCATGTCATAAGGAGATAAATCCTTATTTACAGAGAAACGACTTTGCCCAGAGCCTACTACATCGAAAAGCTGTTTAGCCATTACCAGTATCCGTTTCTTCTGTCCATACAGTAGAATCAAACTCTTGCAGAGATATCACACTAAGCCCGTCTTCTGTAAATATATTACCACCTGACTCCTGTATAAGACAAAAGTTTTCAAGAACCCAATTAGTAGGCACTACGCACCTCTACGAATCAAAGAGCCAGGATCGCCTTGTATACTGGTTGTCATTACCGTTCCACTATATCGTGCTGCATCTTCTGCTGCTTTAACATCGTCCAAAGCCTTCTGAAACACAACGCCAAACCTGTTTGTCTGTTCCGTATCGTTAAGGTAGATAGCGCCTTCTAAGCACGCACCAAACAAATACAAACTTGGGTACTCTGCTAATACATCGTTGGTGGTCGTACTGTCACCAAGAGAACGAAGCTGGGAAAAGTAATTTATACTAATGCTATATGCGGCATCAGGTGTCGGAGTGAGTTTAAGATTGTTACCTAAGTTTGTATATGCCCTAGGTTGTCCGCTCACTATTGTACCGTACTCTCTGCTAACAGACTCAGGAGACAGGTAGCGCAGTGCAAAACTCTGTGAGCTACTGTCGTAGGTAATGTTGCGAAGCTCTATTAGGTCACTAGGAAGATCGTAAAAAGCTTGACCACTTGTTGTAGTCGTCACTGCCCGTACCATATTAGCACGTACTCTAAGCTCTCTGTTTAAACGATTTTCCGTTAAGGTAATAAACGTAGGAATAATAGCTGTAAGATCATCCCTGTTGAGATAGCTTGCTACAGTGCTTAGTAGCTCTGAGTACGTTGATAATGCCATTACAGTTGGCTTTCATGTGTACGTAAAAAACGATTATCAGAGTCATTAAGAAGTTGTTTAATCTTAGGCCAATCGTTCTTATTGTAAATATCAACGCCTAGTTCACGCTTCCATTTTTCAATAATTACTAGCGGAATACTGGCTACTTTACGCATACCGTTGTTCAGCTGCGGACCATACGTAGAGTCATTGTTAAGTTCTTTTTTATTAAGCTCTAGTAACGGTTTTACGTCCTGTATACTTTCTAGGACAACGTTGTCTGTGCTATGATCGTAGTGGAATTTAGTCTTAACTGGATCGTTCATGGAATGCCTCTTAGTTAGAACGGGGGAGAACAAAATGCTCTCCCCCTTTAGTCCTAGCCTTACGACAGATCGTAGACTGCGCCAAGAGCTTTCTCGTTTTTGACAACAAGAGTATGCTCAGTAATGATTGCACGCTGCTCGCCATCAGACGTGCTAGCAACTTCCCGCTGTAGGAACGGACGAAGATATGCAATTGCATAGTACTCAGGATCAAGCATCCAGACATCCCGGCTACGCTGGAAGCGGTTAGGGACAACGGCCATTTCACCAAAGTCACTAACGTACACGTCCATGCCACCAATGATGCGCTGATCACCAGCGTCAATGCGGTTAGACGCGCCACCCGAAGCACCGACACCAACGAAGCTAGAGAACGTCTGCTTCTGCGAAGGAGCCATCATCAAATACTTGATGTCAGCACCATTGTCAAACGCAGTAAGGATGGACGCTTTCAGCAGCGTTTCAGTAAAGGTACGAGCCGTACCATCGGTACGAGCCGCGCCGTTACCAGCACCTGAACCACCAGTACCAGCACTGACGTTGGTCGATACCCAAGAGGTAAGCGAACCAAGCTTACGAACAGTCGTGTCCGCAGCCATCGCCGTCTTAGCCTGGTTAACACCAACATACGTGCGTTCCATATCACGCTTAAGTTCTTTAGCGCGTTTGGACATCTGGTACGCAAGCTCTTCTTTACGACCAGCTTTGGACACAGCATCCAGAGTACCAGAGACAAGCGTCGTCTTCAGGCTGATCTGACAGATGTTACCAAGACGAGTCGTGGGAGTCGGCTCAGCAGCTGCAAGCGTCACACCCTCTTCATGGTGGTTATTAGCAGCGGCTGCAAGAGCATCCGTCTGCCATTCGTGGTTAACTGCAACCGCATCTTCACGTCCGCCCATTGACATAAAGGGCGTATCGGTTGGAGAGATATCGTAGATAACATTCTCAAGGTCTTCACGAAGACCCTTCGCTGAGAACGTAACAAACACACCGGCTGGCTGTGCCATAATTTAGTTCCTTTTAAGGTTAAGAGATAAAGTCCAGAAAAACATTTGCAGCATCACGTTGATTACCTGTTTTCGACAATCTCTCTCGCTTAGCCTGAACTGTCCGACGAGAGCGTTGAGCTTTTGTCTGGGGAGTTCCGGCTTTGACGACTTTAGGAGCAGATTTAGATTTCTTAGCTGGGGTTTTGGAAACCTTATCCTGCATCATAGCTTTATGCAGTACTAAGATTACACGGTGGTCAGCTATTCCATCAATATCCTGTGGAGAAAATCCTAAGTTAAGGGCGTAGTTACGCACTTCGTCCTTAAAAGTAGAACCTGGTTCAGTATATTCGGGCAGGGCTTTAGAGAGAAGTTCAGCTTCTTTCTGAAGTTTCTCCTGTAGCATCTGTCCCATATCTGTTTCATTCTGCTGCTGAACGCGCACACGCTCGTTCTGCAATTCAGAAATCTTCTCCTTAGCTTCTTGGTACTCAAGACGCTTCTCCATGTATTCCATAGGATCAGTGTCTTTAAGATCAGCCCAGTTTATATCTGCATAGCGAGATAGCTCTGCATTCTGGTTTTGGGCCATGTTACCTAGAAGTTGAGAATACTGTTCACGTTCTTGTGTAACAGCTTGGAGATTAGCTTCATAAGCTTTTCTCTGCTCCGCTAGAGATTGAGATTTACGGGTATAGTCCGCTTGCCGCTGGTAACCGTTCCGTAGCTCTTCAAGATTAACCTCTACTTCTTCACCATCAACTTTAACGGTGTAGTTGGGGGAGGTTTCCGTCTCAACTACTTCTTCGTCTACCTCGTAGTCACTTTCCTCATATTCTGTTTCATCTTCCGTCGCTTCATATTCCTCTTCAGCGGCTTCTGTTTCATACTCTTCAGACTCTGAGGGTTCTTCGATAGTTTGCTCTGGATTGGTGTCTTCATCACTTCCAAACATGACATCGAACATACTAAGCTCTGGCTCGGTGACTTCCCCTTCGGGATTGGTCTGTGCCTCACTCATTTGTAGTTACCTTTCTGTGTTCTCAATTTTGTGATCGTCTATAACAGCTTTTAGATCATCTACTACAGAACCTAAAGCTTGTAATTTCATCCAGCATGTTTCTCGTTCTTCTAAAGATTGAGACATACTCCACTGAATTACTAGATCGTTGTTCAGCCTATCCAAGGTAAGTTTAAAAGCTTCGTTATTTAAAATTAAACCAGCTTGGTTTGCTTGTTCTTTAGGGTTCATTTGTGTTTCTGAATAGTCCCATCGGTTCCGGCATATTTAGAATTACCGAAGATGTTACCACCCATGCGATTACCACTGCCTTTGGAAGGCTCCGTGTTACCACCTTTAGAAGGTACAGCACGGTTCCCAACTTTTCCCATCTTAGGGCTAGCATACTCTTTCATTGTGTTTCCTTTGTTACCATTTTTTGCACGACCAATATCGTGCGCTAAGTTTACCGGGAGGACTAGTGTCGCATTTGTGTCTAGCCCTGAAACTCTTTCTACGCTTAGGCTGCTCTTTTTTAATAGTCATGTTAGGATCACCAAAACGCACTAGCTTTATGGAGTCTCCTTGTTTTGCTAATACTGCAAACTTTTTACTCTTACCAGAAGTTCTCTTAGGTTTATTATACCCTGAGAACTTCTCACCTCTGTATGTAATCATGTTTTAATAATGAAATTTATAGGCTGTAACTTAATGACATTTGTGCCTGTGGCAGCACTGGCGGTTACAGCAGTACCTAGTGCGAAACTACCACCTACGCCTACTGGTGAGTAAGTGCGAAAATCGGGTACCAAGAAGTCTGAACCACTTGTACCAAAGACAGTGCCTACAACACTGTACAGTGCAGCGTATGTAGACGTAGAGTACGCAGCGCCGTTGCACAGTAGCCAATCATTTATACCACTGATGGTTTGTGCAGTGGGTGTACTATTGCTGGCGTACATTATTACAGAGCCTACGGCAAACCCTAGCTTATTCATCTGTGCAGATGTCTGGGTAACGGCTGTAGTTGCAAGATTAGGGAACTGCGTTTTAAGAACAGACTTGACCAGGCGAAGGTGGTCGTCACCTTCTGAAAGAGGATCACTAGCAGAGGGGTTAGAAGAGTTAAGCTGGCTAATGTAACTAGCAGATTCTACAGTCATGTCTTACTCCGTTAAGCTTATTTTAGCATTATTATACTTAAATGTCAAGCTAACTACTACCACCCTGCTTTAACATTGTATGCATCAACGTCCTCGATAGTAGTCAACTCGTTGATCGCATTTGTGTGGGTCAGTTCTTTGTCAAAACATGACTCAACATGATCACGCACGGCGTCTGAAATAGTAATAATCTGCTCTGCATTAAACGACACAAAACCAGATGCGGTTTTCCAATTTACAGTGTATGCCGTATTTTCTTTTGAGAAGATTCGTGCAGATGTGATCAACGCCTGACTTTCTCTGCTTGTAGCGATAGGAGTAGACGAGACGACAATACCGCCAGTTTCTTGTTCAAATCGGTATGAAGATAGTTCGCTTAATTTTCTGCTAACGGCAATTTCGATCGTCGCAGATGGTGGGTTTGGATCATACTTAACAACAACCCCGTCAACATATGTGTCTTCGGTGGTTGTGTTGTCGGCAACTTCGACCCAAATTAATTCTGCAGCAACTGGAAATTCGTCAGCTTGCGTTTCGACAAATTCGCAGATACGCACGCCTTGAATAAGAGCGTTTTTCATTATGCATATTCCTCGACAAAAACAATTCCTGTTTTACCTGCGCCGCCTGCTCGCGCTGTACCTGCACCATCATACGCAGCAGAACCACCGCCGCCATACCCCGTGCCAGCAATACCGACGGCAGAGGTCATGTAGGCGTTTTGACCCGGTGCGAACGCTGGTCCAGAAAATATCGGAGCAGCGCCGCCACTCCCGTTTTCGACATCATATGGGTTGCCTTGTGCGTTAGCACCTCTACCGCCGGTCAGGTTTATGTTACCTCCCGATCCCGAACCCGCTGCGCCGCCTGTGGATACGCCGGTTGCTGTACCGGCACCGCCGCCACCACCTGTTGCAGAACAAAAAGAGCCAAAGCTGCTGGTGCCACCAGCCCCACCGTTGCCGTTGCTACCAGAACCACTAGCCCCACCAGCGCCTCTTGTCACGGAGACAGATGCTGTTGACGACACATCAATAAATTCGATGGTCGCGCCACCGCCGCCTCCACCAGCAGCAGAGGGGTAACTGCCTCCGGTTGACTGAGCGCCAGCACCGCCGCCACCGCCGCCAACAACAGTGACCTTAACCTTAGTTATACCGGCAGGTCGCGACCACGTACCTGATGACGTAAAAACTTGAACGGATTGAAGTCCACCACCGGCAGCATCTTGAAACGTAGGCGCAACACCGGAGCCATTACTTGTTAGCACTTGGTCAGAACTGCCAACAGCCGTTGCTGCAATAGCCCCTGTACCAGCACCGTAAAGAATACCATTTGCTGCAAATGTTCCAGCACCTGTGCCACCTTGGGCGACCGTAAGATCGGTGGTAAGCCCTGTGATGCTGGTAATATCACTGTTAGCCCCTAAGGCAGCAGCACCTAGATTTGACCTGGCTCCGGCTGCATCACTGGCTCCAGTACCGCCTTGGGCGACAGTCAGATCGGTGGTAAGCCCCGTTATAGATGTGATATCGCTATTGGCTCCAGAGGCGGCAGCGCCCAGAGAGGTAAGCGCCGCACCGGCACTGGTAGCATTAGTACCGCCATTGGTTATTGGCAATGTACCTGTAACTTGGCTTGTCAGATTAATGTTACCACTTAGCTCACTAGCAGCCACTGCTCCCCATGAAGGATCAGTACCATCAGATCGAAGTACAGTAGTGCTTGAACCTATGGCAAGCCTACCAAGGGCTGAAGCACCTCTGGTGATGACATCACCACGGGTGGTGGTAGGATCACTAACGCCACCCAAAGCAGCAAGAGCAGCTGCGGCGGCTGTCTGCCCAGTGCCACCCTTGTTAATAGGAATAGTACCCGTACTAACTATCACAGCGCCTGTAGAACTATCAACAGCTATGGGACTGGTAGCGGTGATGCTACTGACACCAGACAATGCTGCTGCCAAGGTTGACTTACGCACCTTGTTAGTCGTACCCTCGCTGATATCTACAATAGCAAGAACATCATCGTCTGACAGTTCTGACTCTGATAGTTCTGCAAGATCAGTGATCTTTTTATTAGTAGCCATTTAACCCTCCAAGAAGGTAAAATTAACCGTTGCTGTACCAATGGTAGCTACTTTTTCACCGTCAGTTGCAGTAGGAGAGCTATCACCCCTGATGACAAAGCATTCTGCATCTGCTGGTGCTATCAGGGTACCTGCTGCTGTGGCCGTAGGGTTGCCGTTGATCACAATGTTTACATTAGCACTCGTAGCAATTCTAACAATGGTGCAACCGAATGGGGCGCGTCCGCTCTGTCCGCTTGTGCCGCTACTGCTCACGTTTGCACTGCTAATGATTCTAGAAGCGATATAATTTTGGTATGCCATAGTCTAAGCCTTTATGTTTTTGTCGGAGTTCATTTCAAAGCCAAGCTCAATACCCTTAAGCTTAAGCTCTTCGCGTTTCATAGCCATGTCGTGTTCAACTTCAACACGTTCTAGTTCTAGCTTGGCAGCTTTAATTTCAAGCTCTTTAGCTTTTACTTCTGCTTCTAGCTGGCTAGACTGCGCCTGTATCAGCATAGCTTGTGCTTGGGCCTGTGCTGCCTGTTCTTGGACAGACGGCTGCTTAGGCTGGGGAGGAGGCGGCTCAGTTACAAACTTGTCTACGTTCTTGATGCCCATTTCATCAGCAATTTCTTTGACCAGGTTATAGACATTATCCGCTTGGACAATCCCTTCAGTCTGTGTACCTACTTTTTCAATCAAGCTGGCAAAGTTGCTAATGTTCTGTAGCCTGATATCCTGATCTCCATAACCTATGCCTACTTCTATGCTAACATCAAGGTCTTCCCGCCAGCTGGACGGATCAATCTCTGTATAGGTATTGTTGAACCTGACTACTTTCTTTCGATTCTCATAACGCTGGATAAGATTGTATATCTGCTTAAACATATTGCGAACACCAGTGTCTGCAAATATCCTGGCGATAAGCTCCAAGCGCCCCTGAGAGTTCGTCATAGCGGCGGTAACAGCACCTGTGGTCACATGTGTCTTCAGTACGTCTGCTGAAAGACCCTGTGTCTGTGGGTTGACCCCTGTGCGGCCCGTCTTGATGTTGTCCCAATATTCGAGCATCTGGAACGCCGCTGGCTGCAAAGCGGGAGTCTGGATAGGCTGGAGAGCGTTTAGGCTACGTGTACGGACAATACCACCCGGACGGCTGGTCAACAGGTCGTCTACATTGACCTGTCCTTCAACGATCTGGAACCTGCCATTGTTCGCCAAGTACATGTTGTCTAGCAGGTTGCGCGTTAGGGTAGACCTGATTAGCTGAATATCCTGTACCGTTTCTGCTACACTAAGCCCGTAGAACTTATGCGGGATCGGAATAGGACAGACAGAGCTGAACGGGATATAATCAATAGGCTCACAGTCTAGTACTTCTGAACCACTGCTAAGAATCCTGTGCAGGACACTTATACCAGACCCATCCATGTCAAGCTTCATGTACGATTCGTTGACCATCACCAAGACTTCAGAGTCAACTGCTGCTTGGTTAGGGTACGCATTAGTAGAGTCATAAGAATGACGCGCCATGTACTCTTGGCTAGTCGTTACATCGTCTGCCCCACTAGTATAACCGGGCAAGCTATCTACTAAATCTACGTCATAGCCCATTGCTATAAGATCAGACCTAGACTTGTGCGAACGGTGGCAAATAAAGCGTGCATCTTCCAGAGTCTTAGCACCACGGTCAATTAGAAATTCTTCCGGTGGTACGTTTTCTATAGTTACCTTGCCGTCCATAGTAGTTCTAGCATAGGTAACATCGTGAGATATTTCTTCCATTTCCATAGTCTCTCCCTGCATAGGAGCAGGAATGTCTATGATAGTTACTGTTTCTGTATGTTCGATAATCTCTAGTTCTTCGTCCTGTTCAAGAAGGTTAAACTCTTGATCAGTCAGGTTCTCATAGGACTCAGTTGTGGTCTTTTCTATATCTTCCCAGTAGTGCTTGACCACCCCGACCTTTTGCATCAATGCGTCTAGGAACATATTATACAGGATCATAAATCCATCGTTCTGCTTGTAGAACACATGGTTTATGTACTTAGTGGCTTGCTCTGCTGTTTCTACATCTTCCGGTC